>JACCDZ011169250.1_pt1 | contig 41000 bp, 61 predicted proteins | sample 7449551 | NCBI WGS metagenome assembly JACCDZ01 (sample SAMN15323452, study PRJNA562643) | freshwater metagenome | isolation source: river surface water | place: USA:Blue River Watershed | collected 2017-08-18
AGAACCGATTAACGCTTTGGGAGAATTGACCTCTACCTTGACAAGAGAAATCCTGTTGGGGCAAGTCGATTCGTTGAACAAAGAATCTCCCGTCACATCGCTTTGCGATTGACGGTGAGAGTGTCAATCAAACGGTTGTTGATTTGGGTTCGGCTATTACCTTATCCAAAGTTTCACTGGACTTAATTAATAACTTACCTAAGATCAAAAGCGACTTATTGGGGTTGTGGTCAAGTCTAAAGTCACTTAATAAAGCTGTTGCGATTATCAGGTATCATGAATTAACCGATACAAGAGTTAAGAATTTGCCCAAGCAAAGCAAGGATATTGTAGTCAACTCACTTCGGTATGTTTTTGACCGTGAACAACTCTATCGAGACAAATTAATAGATATGGGAATCGAGGAATCTTTAATAGATGATGCGATCGCAAATAGTAAAAAACTAATTGATAACAGTAGAATGATGATTCGCGTCAGAGATGAAGATGTTGCTTCTCAGATTTTAGATGATCGATTCAAATCAACTTTTGAAAACAACGCCAGAGCCAACCCTTTATATATGAGTTGGAGAAAGAAAATTGAAGATGCAACACTTGGGGTTAAAGAGGTAATGCCCTTTAATAAAAAATTCCCTAATGATGAACGACCTATTTATGGCTTTTTAGTTGATGGTAGCGACCCAATAGGAGGGTCTTACAAAAAAGAAGGCGATTATATGAATGGATATGGAAGTATTTCTATGTTGATTGATAACTCCGTCAAGAAAACATCTTTTTTCACCGCAAGTGACAGTTTTAGACGTCCAGGTTCGTCACCAATGGAAACCTCTGGTATTTTAGCGTTTCTACCAGCAGACGAAAACATCTTGCATGATTTTGATTTAACCGATAAAGGTCAGATCAAGAAAATATTGAATGCTGTGAAAAATTCTAAAACCATAGACGATTTAAGACGAGTAGGAGCTATGGGTGTTAAAGACTATAAAGTTCGTTATCTCGAATTTCAATCATTTGGTAAGATTACGAATAAAGAAGTCTCTAATATTGTTGTCCATACAAACGCACTTGAGTCAAAAAATATTGGGCTTTCCATAGAAATATTTGGTGAAGGAATAAATCAAGGTATAGCAAAATTGGTCAAAAAAGCAAGAAAAAAAGGTATTGGTGTATTTTATGAACAAGACCCCGATAGTCCATTTGGATATGTAGCCAATCTCAAAGAAGCAGCAAAATACGATAAGTATTTAGATATATTTAAAGAAGGGAGTTCTTTGTATACCGATCCTGTATTCGGATTTAATTTTATCCGCTACAATAGTATTACTCGACTTTTCCCAAAACATATTCATCTGCGGGATTCATCCGCAATTGATTTTAGACATAATTTATTAAGAGAAATTTCCTTAAGTTTAAATAATAACCCTATTTTTTCCAAGACAACTGATTATGATCTTAGTCGGCATAAAGATTGGATTAATCGTAGATCGATGTTTAAAGAAGGTCTTGCTAGATACATGAGCCAGGAAGGGTGGGATGAATATCGACAAGAAATAAAAGCAATGATCGAGAAAATAAAAGCTTATGATCCTAATTTCTTTCGTGACTTTGAAAAGTATACTGGACGTGAGATTGATTTTGGATTAGAATCAAGTCTCGTACCATTCTGGTAAGTTTTTGATATGCCTAAAAAAATCACACCAATATTGATTGGTACAATTAATGGTCAACCCGTAACCGCGATCGCAACTGAAAAAATAGGAGAATATACAGACGTTCTGTATAACGAAGGGACTCCCAAGACGGTTGATAAAGATATTGAGAATGCGCGATCGCTTGCTGAATACTACAAGTTCTCTAACGGTCACGGAGTTGATACCCTAGACCATGATTTAATTAGCAAAATTCAAACTCTTAATATTTGAGTTGAAATTAAACCTAATGGGAGTGCTTATCATGGAAAAACAAGAAGAAATAAAGCAACGACATGATGATATTGCTTTTAATCCAGAAGGCGATAATTATACCCATCACTGGGAGTATACAGATGGATTAGGTTTTGTTTCCCCATCTTCGGGATTGGGTCATTCAGAAGATGACTGCATCAAACAAGCTACTGAAGCAGTTGAATCTTCGTTTGGTCGATAACTCTTGATGAAATTAATCCCAACTTTTTAGGTGTTTCCTAGAGAGTTGGGATTTTTATTGGCTTGATTTTTGGTTTCTTAAATGTTAAAATTAAACTCGTTGAGTTTCAAAAAGTATGAATAGACAAAAAATACTTGATTGTCAATACCACCAAACCCCTGTTTTGTGTCAAGGGAAAGAGGTTTTTATTTTATTAGTTTCGATGCCTTGGCAAAAAGAAGAAAAGGTATTGATTCATGACCGCAAAGATGGTGTGCTTACAAATCAAGATAAAACCTTTCCAAGTATTTATCAATGGGTTTCATTTTCAGAAATTTCAGAGATTGAGGTAAAACCATGAACTACAAAGAAGAAATCCAAAAACTTCAGAAAGAAATCAAATCGCTACGTTCTGACATGGAACAAGGAAAAATTCGGATTCGAGTTTGCACAGACCCGGTGTTTCGTCAGGAGTTGGCAAAAGCGATCGCGCTTGATTATGCTAACACACCTAAAAAGGGGTGGCATTACGCCAAACCTTGTCTTGGGCAAGTCTGCTTCAAAGAGGGAGCATTTATGCAGCCACACTGGAATTCATCTTCTGTGTTGGTTATTCCGGTTGTGAATTTCGTGGATTCAGATCCCAATCAGTTTTCTGTAGCAGAATGGGAATCCTTGATAGGAAAAGAGGAAGTACAGGCTGTAATAGCCGACTGGCAAAAAGCATTTGATCCCGATATAGATACCGATACAGAAGAAGTTTTTGGTTTTATCTTGGATTGGGCGCTAGAAAATCCAAAGCATTCGTTAGCTATCAAAGAAGCTGATGAATTATTACAAGGAAAACTCATCAAAAAGATTATTCCATTAATCAAAGATGAAATTTTGTTCAAGATACCGAATGACTTTGCTTTTGTGGAAAAGTGTTATTTTTAGGTTCTAATATTTTAAGTCGTCTCTATTTGAGACGACTTTTTTGTGCTAAAATTAATGGATTGAGTTAATTAAAAATATGACAGAAGAAGAAGTATTTATTCATCCCTTGGCTGAATCAGATGTATTGGTTGATGTTGACACTCCCACGGGTGAACCGCGTGGGATTCTCCTGTCTAGCCCCGATTGCTCGGTATTCATGGAGTTGCCCCCTACTGTTTCCAGAATTGCTTCACAGCAATATTAGAGGAGAGTACGAGACTCTGAGGAATGCCAAGTACCTCGTCCCAATTGACGGCTACGACTATTACAGTCTTTGGCTCTGCCAAGATTTTTCGGAGCTTTCTGTAGTCAACAGGGATAATCACAGTGGTTGCCTTTTTCCCGCCATTGACAACTTGTTTTTAAGGAGGTCAGAACATCTGACCAGATAAGCGAGGAACATCCTTGCTATACTCTGATAATAGAGTCTTAAATAGAGTATGTCAAGGGAAAAGAAAATTCAGTTTAATGTTAACGAGAAAGAATATGAACGTCTCAAAAGTCATGCTGAGTCAGAAGGATTATCAATGGCTGAAGTTCTTAGGGATTACATTAAAACCCTCACACCCCCCTAAAGGGGGTCGCACTACATCCCACGCACTTCAGTCGTGGGATGTAGTGCGAGGTTGATGGTAAAGGGCAGGAACAAAATGTTGCTAATATTTGGTTTGTTGCATCTATGTTTTGGGGAGCCTATTTAATGGGAAATAAAAATGCAAACGCGGTTGTTTGTGAAACCTTCCAAGATGATCTAAAGGAACTGAAACGGTTAACAGAAGTATGTGGCTCTAAGAAACAAAAAGATGTAGAAGCCGCTAATCTACAGGCGATCAATAAAATCAATTTTACACTAGAGGAGAAGATAGAAGCCGCATTTGCTGAATAACAAATATTTAAAAAGCGATCGCATTTCTAAAGATTTGCGATCGCTTTTTGTTACCAAAAATTACTCCAAAAACTCTTGTTGTACAAACTTCCCGTTTTCATCAAACTCAATTCGAGAATAGAATCCGTTGTACCCTGTGAGTTTTCCTGACGACTTTGTTTCACTGGTCGCTGATGGAAGAAGTGAATCTTCTACTAAGAGGATAATAAACTGATGGGTATTTGAATCTTCGGTTTCTACTTTGCAGTCAATTCCGAATCGGGCATACAAGTCAATAAACGCTTCTAGGTCAGTCATTTAGCTCAATTCTCCGAGATAACAGTTGGTTGCATCCAAGACTCTAATTGGATTACTCGATCTTGGTTAATTATTCCCGTTGGAGGCAGGTTTCTTCCGTTCAAATTTCTTTGAAGGTTGATATTCATAAATCTACTATAGGCCATTGCGAATGATTTTTTGGAGTTGAAAAAAGTTGGAAATTGACCAACTAAAATAAATGAATCCATTAGATTTCGGACTGGGTAAATGAAATTATTTAGCATTGCCTCAGATCCTAATAGATCAATGTCAACTTCATCTAAAATCCATGTAGTCGCTTCGGTTGATTTTGGATTCCAATTTTCAGGGGGATTGGTTCTACAGTTAATAATCTTTAATTGATGATTTAAGAATGGTTGACGCATTTCTCCCAGGAAATAAGCGAGTTGTGATTTTCCTGAACCGGATTCTCCTTGTATGAGCAAAAATCTGTGCGATAGAGCTTCTTTTAACCAATTAATTCCTTCAATCGATCTTCTGTACGACAAGGATTCGTTCAACCAATTATTTCTTTCAATCTCTGTTTGAATTTCCATTTTTGATACCCGTTTTAGGTTTGATTTAATTATACCTCAAAATCGATTTCTATCAAGTCAGGCATTGGAGCCATTTGTCGAACCGAACCCGCATAATATCGGTACAGGGTTTGAACATCGTTCCCGGTAATTAATGCCAGTGTAGTCCCCGGAATTCCTTGATCAAGAGCATGGCTAATCATCGTTTTGCGGCAGTTTTTTAACGTCCGATGTTTGATTTCCAATTGCTCAAGTAGCGGCAACCAAACTCGCTGTCTTAAATTATGAACATTCAACGCTCCCCCATCACAATTAGGGAACACAAAATCATCGGGTTCCCAGTCATAGGGTTGGCGATCGCATAACACCCCAGCCATCCGTTCCGACATTTTGATGTATCGCAAATCCCTCCCCTTGGTTTCCTTGGCATATCCCGATAAACTCCACGACTCGCGGATACAGACAATCGTGCAATCATCGGGGGAAACGAAGTGCTTCCATTTGAGGGCGATCGCTTCTCCCACCCGTACTCCCGAATAAAATAGGAAGTCAATGAAATCGGCGTAGTAGGGACAGAATTTCTTAGCCCCTTGAATAATCTGTTGCACCTCTTCCTTTGTAAATGGGTTTTCGCCTTGGGAACGGGGAACCCTTAATTTAATATCCCAAGGATTAAAGTTAAAGTTTATTTTTTCCTGCTCCATTCCCCACGTCCAGCAAGCCTTGAGTAAAAATAATCGATATCTTATCGTGTCGGGTTGAACCCGTTTCCCCCACACCGTATCAATAAATTCCTTTGCCTTCTGAGGTGTCACCGATGCAGCCGAAGTATCCAGACTTTCTCTTAGGTCGTTGCGGATGGTGGTGTATTTTTTTATGGTGCGCTCATTCAACTCTTGAGCTTTGAAATCACTGAACTGCTCAAACAAGCCAAATGTCGTAATAGGAATATGTTTTTTATAGCGTTTGAGCCGATATTTATTCAGGCTAGGGTCAAAGCAGTCATTTAGTAAATCGAGATAGATCTGGTCTGCTTTTCCTCGCGCGATCGCCCAGTTAACCGGGACTTGAGCAGAAAGACCTGGATAGAAGCGAAAATACTTCCCTTGATAGCTAAAATAAAGTCGGATGCTACCATTGCATTCTTCAAGTGTAACTGTACCTTGTGGCTTTGACATAAATTTCTCCTACTCAAAAGGAACCAGTTAACCCGCTACGGGTGTTGCTCTGTGTTATTTATAATAAAGCTTAATTTAAGCAATTTATACAATTTTTTTGAAGCAAATATTAGAGTTTATATTGTTAAAATACTTGACAAGTAACAGTCTATTTTCTTAATAAAAGTGTTTACTTTTAATGTTAAATGTATTAAAATATACATATAAACAAAAAAGGGTTCACTACAAAACCCTTAACAAATTTTGGAGAAAATTCATCATGCTGAAAGCATTACTGTTTGGATTTGCGTTGATTGGTGCTGCGGTTTTAGCGATCGCAGCTACCGCACTTCTAGCGGTTTTATTTCTATTTGCAAACGCATCTCAAGTACCACATCAAGTGTATCTTTTAGAGTCTGTAGTCGAGGAAAAAGACAAAATTGTTGACGTAGCAGTTGAAGCAGAAAAAATCGGAATCGAACCAGTAACCGAAGTCGAAACCGAGTTAAGTAATCCAGTATTTTTACTGGAAGTAGTGGAAACGAATGAAAAAGATGTTGATTTGAATTCTTTAACAATTCCAAAGCTAAAGGAATTAGCGAAAGGAAAAGGGATTTATATTAAATCCAACCTCAGAAAACCTCAAATCATTGAATTACTGAGCGCATAGAATAAACCGGGAGCAAGCCGTCTTGTTCCCGGTTTTTGTTTTGGTAGGTGCGATCGTAAAAAGAAAGGGAGTAAGCTATTTACTCCCTTTTTTTGTGGTTAAAATTTTACTCCGTAGATACGGGGTATTTTATTGGTCTTTAATTAGCCCTTGCATCTTGGCGTACTTGTAGCACGTCCAAAACGGATTTCTCATATCGATAAATCCATCTTCAATAGCTTGACGAGCATCATCATCTACAAGGTTAAGAATCAAGCGATCGCCAACCTCTCCCTCGTAGAAACTGATTTGAATGCGATCACGCTCTTTCCAAATATCAAGAGAGTATCTGTCAAGAATTACCCTTTCTTTTTTCGATAATTGAAACAAAGTCGCCGTTCATATATAAAACCTTAAACTCAACGGAATAATTTTATCTTTAATTACGGAAATTGTCAATAAAAAAGCCAAGGTTTTAAGCCTTGGCAATAATGATAATTACTCTTCTTCTGAGCTTTCTTCTATTGAATCAATTCCAAAGTAGGTTGTTTCGTCATCTTTTAATACAACGAATACTCGTTCAGGTTCATTGTGAATTAGTCCCAAAATGTTTTCAACTCCTTCTGGTAGTTCATCAACTCCTAGTTCAAAAATCTGCCCATCAATTGACTGAAAAATTTCATCTAATTCAACTGGTTCGCTATCTCCGCAATTGCACTGCCATTCATCAAATCCCGAATGGTGAGGTTGAATCAAATACTCAATAACTAGCGACATAAGATACCTTTATCTCAACGGAATAATTTTATCTTTAATTACGGAAATTGTCAACAAAAAAGCCAAGGTTTAAAACCTCGGCTATAATATTAGATTAAGCAGACAATACTTGGATTCCAACTAACCCAAGCGAAACCAGAACTATTCCTATCTCTAGTAAGCTAGGGTTGAATCCCAGTATTGATGCTACTAAATGGATAATGATACTTACTACGGTTATGCCACAACATAAAAGTAGCAGCACCGTAGGCAGCACCGTAGTAAGATTTGGGACAAGGAATAGGGCTGTTTTATAAAGAAACGTCTTCTTTATAAAGACGTAAACAAGTCCAAAAACTTGTACTACGTTCAGACCAAAAATCACTCTTCTTGTCCACATAAAATTAACCTTTTGTGTTAATTGAACATTGGAATTTTACATCAGAAATACTTATATGTCAAGCAATTATTTAGGTAATCAAGTAAGTTTATATCCCTTCCATAATCGACGAGGAGATATAAATGAAGTCAATGGCGTATGGGCTTGTGCGTCTCGAATACTGACGGTTATTCTTACCCAGAGAGGGGAGGATAAAATGCACCCAGATATGGGTATGGCTCCTGAATTATTTAAGCCTTTAAGTCATTACAGCCCCAACTATTTTGTTCATCAAATGACTGCTGAAATTTCCAAGTGGAACACTTTAGCAAAGATTGGTTTAAGAGCATTAAAAATAGAAACGACAGTTTATGAAGATTACCGAAACGGAATTGCTATGCAAATCTGGTTTACCCCGGTTGGCGAAAGCAGTGCTAGTGTTCTAACGTTTGGGTACTGGGAATACCTCGGTGCGATTTCCTCTAATGGGATTGATGAGTTTAGGGATGGGTTGTCATTGAATGGAGTGCGGATGAAGGCTTTAGCTTAATTAAAAAGCGATCGCACTTTATTAGAATGCGATCGCTTTTTTTGTACATCAATCATCAAAATCTTTTTTCAAGAACATCCCAAACAATAGTTATGTTGCGATTTTTTAATATTTCTTGAATTTCTGGGAGATCAAAAACCTCACAGATCATCGAGCTATCAAAATCGTTTTCATCCCATGTGAGAGTTACTGTTTGATTGTTGTAGTATCCGTCGATCTTTTCCTTTACATTGCGAACATACTTTTCAACTAACGCTTCTACCTTCACAGAATCGGAAACGTAAAGAATTACTGAATCATAAAATTGTTCAAACAATTCAAGAATTCGATTTTCCTTCTCGTTTCCATCAAAGTTGAATAAGTAAAATTTTCGGTATTGATATTCTTGTGCCGCAAAATTCAACCATTCTTTTAGTTCATTATTGATTTCAAAAGGCAATGTTCTTATATTAATATAAGAATTAATATAATTTTTCAACTGTTTAAAAGCATGAGGATTACAGGCTCCGTTGTAATATTTAACCCCGTTGTAAATGTCATAATACGCGATCACAGTAACTCGAAATAATTCAAGCTCAGGATTGCAGTAACTCATGCCAACCATCGGAATCATATTTAATTTGTCCGCTAGTTGTTGATATTTGCCGTGTTGTTCCCAGTAAGTCATTTGATTTCTTTAAACTCAACTTGTTTATTTTAACTGAATCTTTTATTAAAGTTAATAAAAAGCGATCGCATTCTAATAAAGTGCGATCACTAAAAAAACAATAACCAGATCTACGTTTCCTACTCAAAACACTTTTTTAAATCTTCAAGGAATCCTTTGTAATTTTCCCAGTCATTATCTTCGTCTTTTGACCCGTGAAGGAGGTTTTCTATTTTAATTTCTTGCCCTCCAACGAGGTATATCTTTACAAATAAAAGGCGTTCAATAGAATAACCAACTATACTCTTACTGTCAAAGACATGGGATCGCTCATTGTTGATGCTGTTTAATCTTAGGATCATGATTTCGTTTTTTTACTCAACACATTAATTTTACCAAAGCTTATTAAAAAGTCAAGCTATTCTTGATATTAAAAACCAACCATTCCAAGTATAGGCTAAAATACAGACAATCCCCGACTCAGGGCTAACGCTTGGAGTTGGGGATTTTTGTTTATGCGACTAAACCCATGAGTTTAATCAATATCGAATACATATCTCAACTGGACAACGATTTCAACCCTACCGGGTCATGCAACGTTACCTCAATGACAATGGCGGCAACACGCAGAGATCAGAAGGGGGGTTTGCCTGTATTTACAAACGGCGATCGCTCCTCCGACTCTCTGTACAAGTTTTGCGAGAATAATGGATACTCGCGCCATTCTCCCTATGATTTATCAAAGGCATTCAACGCTTGGCGAAAACGAAACTACCCAAACTTGGGGATTCACTCAGTTTGTACGACCGATACGACTTGGGATGATGTTTATGATTCATTGGAATCAGGGTTCCCGGTCGTGGTTCACGGTTACTTCACTGGGTTTGGTCATATTATTGTTATCAAAGGATGGGATCAAGCCAAAAATCAATTTATTGTGAACGATCCTTATGGGGAATGGAATTCTTGGGGATATAACTGCAATACCAGTGGAGAAGGATTGCGATATTCATTTAGTATGATGAATCAACTTTGTGGCCCTTCGGGAACGATGTGGTGTCACTCGGTTCAAGTCGAGAAACAAGAGCCGTCTCCATTCCCCCAAATCGACCCTCGTTATCGCGGAGAAAAATCGGGTACACAGCTTCAGCACGTCTACTCCAAGGAATTAGTTATTCCGGTAGAAGTTATAATTTCTTATCCTTCCCTCGTTTGGCAGATCCAAATTCGCCTTTCTGCTATTGGATTTGACCCTGGTAAAACAGACAGTATTTGGGGAGATAAAACCAAAAGTGCTTACCAAGAGTTTTGTAAGCACTTTTCGTTAGAAGCTTTTCCATTAATTAAACCTGTTGCTAAAAAACTTATTGAAGCCAAGCCTGTCAAATGATTTCTACAAACAAAATTCACTTGTATGATGCACCTTGCAGGTCGGGAAACCGATGGGAAAATCCTAACCTGCGGGTTTCCTCTGAATTGAGCAATATTACTTGTTTCCGTTGTCTTAGAATTTTGAAGAAAAGGGAGCGAGATGCGATCGCTAATATTGAAAAAAACTTTAATAACTCGAATGCCGAGAGCAAAACCACTCAAATTGTACTTGCTGCAAAATTTTTAACTTCTTAGGAATATGTATAACAACATCCCATTATTAGTTCTGGAATTTCAAGCGCGATCGCTTTATGTACAACATCTGTTACAAGCGGAAGCAGCCAAAGAATATGACGCTGATTGGTTGCCAGAAGCTAAGAAGGTGTTACGAGATGCGACGGGAAAGTTTGCTAAAAAAGGGACAACGGTAGACGTTTCTCAGCAATCTCCTGTTCAAGAAGTGAAGCAACAGATTGTTAACAAATACTCCCAGATACAAGAGCAGGTTCAAGATACTGGAAGTTTAATTAAGCAGACGGTAGATGTTTCAACGACAGCAATTCAATCCTTGCTGAAAGATGAAGGGTTTCGGAAACGGGCGGGGCTTGCTGCGGGTTTACCGATGGCAAGAATGATTGACCGCTTGTTGAAGATGTTGAAACTTGACCCTAAATTAACGGGCAAGTTAGATCAGTGGATTGAGGAATCCACATCTGAACTTCAGAAAGCTTATGGACAAGACGGTAATCCCGCAGCACAGGCTATGCGGAAATTACCCCCGTTACCTCCCGATGCTTCATTTAAAAACAAAATGGAGTATCGGGTTGCTTTGTATGCAGCCTATACCAGCGCATTAAAGAATCCTGAAAAATACAGTAAGTTAGATGAGATTGTAGGCAAAGCTGCTGGCGCAGCCGTTCCTGTTGCAATTAGTTTAGCGATCGCATTAGCTCCCGCCATTGGAATCCCTGCATTTCAATCATTATTCTTAGGGGAATCAATTGTTTGGGGAGAAATTTTAATTTCAAGCTTATTAGGCGAAGTTTTTGATGCGATGGCGCAAAAGTCCTTAGATGAATTCAACGTCCAGAATCCCTATGTTCGGATTGTTGCCGGAATGTTATCTGGGGTTCTGGCAGGTTCCCTGTTAAACTCAGCTAAAGACTTGAAACGAATATCTTCAATGTCCAAGGAGGTAAAGCTTGCTGAAGAAAGTACGGAGAAATTCTTAAAGAGTAAAGGCATTGATTACAGTCAAATATTCCCTGATCACAAAGCAATTCAAAAAGCAAAATTAACCCCCACCAGTAGTAAATCTGGTATAAACCAGACTTTTGCTACCGAAATAGATGGCAAGAAATATTTCCTCAAGAAAACTCCTTTAAACAGAGGGGTTAGAGAAAAAGCTGCGTATGAAATTGCTCATGCACTGGGGATTGGGGAACATTTTATCCCTGCCAAACCAGTTCTAATCGGGAAACAATCTTATGTTATGCAGCCTTTCATGGAGGGATTTGATAACTTAAGGGAACAGGGAGGGAATATCCATAAAACAATCGGAGATAAGTTAGATGATTTCATTCTTTTTGACCATATTGCTGATATGAAGGATAGACATTATGGTAATTTTATGACTGATGGTAAAAAAGTTATGTTAGTTGACAATGAATTAACATTCTATAGGAGAGTTAATGTTTCTTCTGCCAATAACTGGAAACCCCAAAATCCTTCTTTGTTCGATCAGATGTTTGGATACAAGGATTCCCCAGTTGGGCTTTCCTTTAATAATAAATTAATTGAAATTGCAATGTTCAAGAAATATCCTGAGATTGCCGATAAATACACGGGTTTACTTTCTAAATTAGAAGGTGAATTACTGGATGCAATGAACAAAAAGAATTTTCCTTTGTTGTTTAGCAAAGGTCGAGAATTACAGGAAGCTAAAGGTGATTTTTACGAAGAGGTTGTTGAAAAGATTTTTAACAAGAGGGTTGAGTTTAATAATTTAGGTACAACAAAAAGATTATCTGAAATAGATACCAAGTTAGCGTATGGTGATATAGAAGATAATCTTGATGAATTAACAAAAGAAAAAGATGAATTGATGAAACAAGTAAACGCATTTGACAAAACATGGGGAACAAGCGCAAAAGACCATCTTATTGATGAGACAAAGGTTCAAAAAGCGATTGACGCATCTTCTCAGATTGAGGATATCTTAAAAGCAAATTTAAACCCACTGGAATTGGACTTGGTACTATCTGGTTTTCGAGCCAGGATTGGTTACTTAAAAAGAATGCTATCTGACTTTGAAACAGAGGGACAAGGTTTTTCCATGAATAAGTTAACTTATCAAGGAACATATACGGTTAACCCATGAGAATCATCCAATCATTTTCAATTGAACACGCAACACGAAAGGGAAATATTTTAACTTTCCCAGTTGTTCATCCAACGTTATGCGATCGCTACTTTGGATTTGAATGCGAACCCGAAGACAGGGTAATTGTGGCAACCTATTCCCCCCTTGAGGAACAATTTAAGGTTTATACCGGAAAAGAATGGATTCCAGTCCCCGTTGCTGAATTTCAACCCGCTCCCTTTGTTCGCGCAGGGATAAGTCAGTGGTATGGGCCGATTCAATTCCAGGTTCAGTTTACTGATTACCCCTCGATGGGAACATTACCAGGGACTAATCGGGTACAGAGTGATACCACGATGCAGTTTGTATCTGATTTTCCGAATTCCTACTGGCAACGAGTCCCGTTTAAATTTGATTGGTTGAAAATTGGCTATGAAGTTTTAACGGATTTACGCAGTTATTTATTTAAAACCGCCCTACCCCAATTACTAACAAACCCCATCCAGTTTTACCGAATGGGGGTAATTAACAATGCCGATCCACATACCTGTGTCTTCAATACTAACGGATTGCCTCTTGAACAAGCAACTAATTTTGAGGTTCAACCCTTTGATTCCTATCGTATTCCAGGGGTATTAGTCGGAAATGAAGTGCAATCCCGTCAACCGTTTCCAAAAACAGGGGGTTGTCGTGTTTTTTATACCCTTCCCGTCCCGGTTGAATGTCTCGATACTGACTTTTTGCAAATAAAAAGTGTTCCTTGTATTGTATTGCGATCGCTTCCTGAAGGTAAAACCCATAAACCCTTACGATATGAAGGAATTTTAGCGAGTAATCCGTTTCGAGAGGAGTTAGATGTTATTAATTATGGTTATGAACAGCCGATTGAAATAAGTGCGATCGCGGCAACAGATGAAGATGCTCATATCCTGGGAAATCATATCTTTACTACCATCAAGAACACGGGACACCTATATTCACCACCCCACGACATAAAAATCCCCGTCTCAATCCGACAAGGACTGAAACGGGGATTAACTGGGGGAGAAATACTAGGAACTCTCCCCTCTTACAAGGTAGAAGTATTACTCTACCTTACTATTTCTGAGTAGCAAACCATTCTTCTTGTGAGACTACTACGATATTAAAAACATACGTTAGATCGTGATTTACGGTGTTTTGGTTTTTGCGAATAGCCGAGGTAATTTCCTCATACCGGGTGGTATATTTGGCTTTTTCACCTAAACTATCCTGCTCTTGTTTTAATTTCCTGACCATGAAACCAGCATTCAGTGCTAATGCGATTCTCATCGCCTCAACAACGCAATCGCTAGATGTAAAGGTAAATTCTTTTTTACCATTCAAAATTTTTACATCGTACCCATCACTGGTGTTGGTTTCAACAAAAATTTCCCAATCTCTGTAATCAGACTTTGGAATGCACAAGTGTTGCATAATCAAATTTCCTTGGTAATCAACATACGGATTTTACTATTACTAATAACAAAAGTCAATACAAATCTCTGCTAGAAGCTTGTATTGACTCTATATCGCTCTATTGTTGTTTGAAGTCTACTACTTTGCCTCACGATTTCTGAATAGTAGGTAATATCCTACGAACAAGCCCAAAAATACACCAGAAATTAAACCTAGTGAGTAGAAATCCATAATTTCTCCTAACTTTTTATTAAAAGCAAGTAATTTTAACACTTTTTTGACCTAAAATCAAGTGTTTTTACTATAAATTATTGACTTATAAGCAATACTTATGTATAATATTAGTAATAAACAAAAAGGAGAAAGATTATGTTAAAGATTCTTATGACTTTATTCGGTCTTGAATATTTCTTTGCTTCGGGAATCACTAATTATGTTTTGCGAAAAACAAATTTAGTTATACCAGAAGAACTAAAGGAAATCATAACAGATCGAGTTCATAGACTTAGACTAGATATCAAACTCCTAGCTGAGTTTGTCTGGTTCCTAGTTATTATCGTTGGAATCCCAGTTCAGTTCAAGATATGGGGACTACAGTTAGCTCTGTTCCTAGAGCGGCTTTTGAACCCGATATTCCAATTCTTCGCTTATTGCGAGGGATTAATTACAGGATTCATGTTAGGAATCCTGGTAGCGATCGCTTTCTGGATCGCAATTAACTGGTTTGAGAACCAGAAAGCCAAATTTTACATCTTCTACTTGCTCTACAGATGTGGAGCGATAGAGTAGATGAGTTAACCACTGAATCAAGTTGATTTGGTGGTTTTTTTATTAGTCATTAATAGGAGAATTAACTGAAATTAGTGTTTATATTGACTATTTTGATAATAAATACTAATAAATTATTGACTTTTTATGATATTTTGTTTATAATTATAGTATAAACAAGAAAGGAAAAGTAAGTTATGAACACTATTAAAACAGCACAAAAACCAAGTAAAGTTTCTACTGCGATCGCGATAGGAACCATTACTACAAAGTTGATTTTCCTTGCAGCAATTGTTAGCGCAAAAAAAATCCTAAAGAATAAATAAAAAAGACCCCTCTTAGAAATAACTCTAAGAGGGGTCTTTACTTTTGGAATAAGCTGTCAACAAATACAATACCCCGCTACAGATTAATTTGTAGCGGGGTATTTTTTAATCTAGGGATTGATCGGATTCAACCTCAATTAACAGGGTTTCTTCCTTGGGAATGCACCCGATTATTCTGTACGAAACACTTTGAAGTCTAATCCCTTGACGAATAAGTTCTAAACCAAGAACTTTATCATCAATAATTTCATTGAGATCGTTGTATATATGACGTAGCTCATCAAAAACCTTGATCGGAACTACTACATTGAGTACGCTATTGTTTAATGTCAGTTTTTTATTGAACTCATATTCGTCCAACGGTAAATTCCTGGGTTTTTGATTTTTAAACAATTGAGACGCGATCGCGATCGCATCTTCAATGTATTCAGTTCTCGAAATAGTAACCCAATCGGGTTTTACTGTTGCCATACCTCCAACAACTATTCGTGTTTGAACAACAAACTTGTGTTTGTCATCACCTACTTCCCAACCATCAACCACCCGAACTTCTTCATTGCGGTTGTTTTCAATCTCTTTTGGTAAGAATAAGTATTCCATATTTTTAAATCAACTCAACTCAATTATTTTATATTAATTAATGAAATTTGTAAACAATTTTAACCATAAAAATCCCTCTTAAGATTAACTCCAAGAGGGATTTGCTTTTAATTATTGCCTTTCATCCATTGAGCCAAAAGGTTGTTAGAGTCGATAGGAGCGTTACCACTCCTACCTCTCCTTCAGAACCGTGCGTGAGATTTTCACCTCACACGGCTCCTTGATAATTCCACCTTTGTTATAGGTACGATTCAAAACGGTTTTATTATTGTGATTCTTGATTAAGGAACCATCATTAGCCGTTTTTATGTCGTGACAATGCTTGTGAAGAAGTTGTAAATTATCATAGATGTCTTTACCACCTAATGATGTTGGTTGAATATGGTCAACTTCTACAATGTCTGTACTTGTAAAATACAAACCACAGTGAGGACAAATACCCTTTTGTTTCTTGATCAATTTGGAAACCCTCTTGGGAGTTTCAGGATATTCGCCTCGTCGCTTACTCCAGTAAATCCAGTTACCATCAAACGGACTAGCTTTACCCTTAACTTTTGTATGCCTTACTATTGGCGTACTAGCATGAGTGATTAATTCTAATCCATCTTCTGTACTGAAACACCAATTTTGATTATCTACTGTTCTCCAGTATTTATCTTTATTGATGCTCCCTTTTCCCCTCGTTCTTGCCCATGCTCTCAACTTGTTGTATGTTAGATGGTCAACCTTGCTAAAGGCTTCTTTGCTAACAACTGTTGAGTAATAGTTTGACCACCCTTTAATAATTGGATTTAGCTTACTAATTAAAGAAGCTTGTAGGGCGTTCTTATGAGTTTTTATTACTTCAGCTATCTTGACAAGATGAGTTGTGATTTTGGCTTTTGAGGGTGTGATTATTGTTTTAAAACCTAGCGGTGTTCCTATACTACTACTAGCACTTCGATAGTTTCCTACTTTGTGTTGTTGTATATGGAATCCTAGAAACTCAAACCCAACGTTTCCTTCAAATTCATTGAGGGTATGGGTCGTTCTAGTTTTACTTGGTTTTAATTCCAATCCCATGTCACTTAACCATTCAGCGATTATTTCTTGACATTTTTTGACGACTTTCAAATCCTCGTGGATGATTACAAAGTCATCTGCATATCGGATTAAACTAAGGGCAGTGCGATTATTTTGTTTGCCACCTTTTAGAGTTTCTGCATATTGCTTGACTCTTTCTTCCATACCGTGTAGGGCAATATTCGCAAGTAAGGGAGAAATTACCCCGCCTTGTGGTGTACCTTCACTGGTAGGAAAAAGTTCTTTTCCGTCCATATACCCTGCTCTTAGCCAAACTTGAATTTGACGGCTTAATGTAGGGTATGTGTGTAATTTGTCAATTAATGCTTTATGGTTAATGCGGTCAAAGCATTTAGCAATATCAGCATCTAGCACATATTTGGCTTTTTGCTTAATAGTGAGATATATTGCATCAATCGCATCATGACAGGAACGTCCTGGTCGGAAACCATAACTGTTTGGCTCAAATTTTGCTTCCCATTCTGGTTCTAACGCTAGTTTGACTAACGCTTGTAATGCACGGTCGTCTATTGTGGGGATTCCTAGTGGGCGGGTTTCGGTTGTACCCGATTTAGGTATCATTACTCTACGAGTAGGTTTTACCTGACTTGTCAACTTTAGTCGTCCTACAAGACTCATACGTTGTTTTGGTGTTAGAGATTTGACTCCATCCACACCTGCGGTATTTTTGCCTTGATTATCTTGTGTTACCCGACGTACCGCGATACATTTTGCCGACCAAGACCTAATCAGGGTCTTCTGAAGTTTGCGAACTGCTTTAACATCGCCTCGTTCACTCGCTTGAAATATTCTCTTTTGCAACTTAAAAGTCACCCGTTCTAGCTTGCGCCAGTTGATGTCTTTCCACTCCACCGTCTGATTTTTGTTCAGCGTTTTAGATTTATTCATTGCTACTTGTTCTATTTCTTTGGAATTACCGAGTATCTGTCAGCATATCCCTTGCATTACCAAGGGCGTTCGCTTTTGATACCATCCCTCCCCTAACTATCATTCGTTAGCTACTTACTGGTTATCGACCTTTTACCAGAGATAATTAGGGGTTACTTCGTTCCGATTACACATTTGTTTGAAGTCTTTAGCGTGATGCTATCCACCGGGTTTATTGGGCGGTGCTAATAAGTCGGAAAGACAACCGCTTATGCCCTATCCTTGCCTTTTGGCATGGTGTTAATCAAGTTTTGTCTTGATTTTAGCCATTACACCATTTTTGGTGACGATGGTTTTGACACATCTTTGCTTTTGCTACGCATGGACTTCTTGCTCGATAGTTACCAGATTTGGCTACCAGTAGTTCTACCTTTTAACCCCGCTTTAGCTTAATAGTTGCTACCTAGTAAACTAGGGGTTATGCTTTCACCTCAGCACTTAAGGGGTAGGACTTGACGTACAACGTCTCACCTACAAATGTAATCAGTTATCACCAGTCTCATTAACTGGGTTAGCCGTCCCATAAGCCTTTCAGCTTATTTTTGGCTAAACGAATCGCACGTCTTTTATCATGCTCTGCGTCAACAATTCTACTAGATAATTTTGAGCTTGTTCTAGGTTTAATGTTTTGACTTGCTCTTTTAAGACTTTTAACTTGAATTGTTGTTCAATAGTTAACTGTTCTTGTCCGTTCATAACTAACCTCGCAGCGTTTAATTGATTGTAGCAAAAGATGTTTTGTTGGTTATAAAATTTAATGATTTTATAACCATTGATCACCCTTTTTCTTGAGCATTAAAATTGGATGATACGATCCTTTTTCGTCTACTTTTGTGACGGAAATAAAGGTGGATTTGCGATCGTGTTTCCATTTCTCAACTTCCGCATCATAATCATCTGAACCTTCCCATACCCGCCTCATGTTGACTTTTATTTGATATTTAACTTGAGGTTGTTTTTTGATTACCATCTCCGGGGGGAGAAGGTTGGTTTTAAATTCAGGGAATTCTCGGTAAAATAGCTCGTCATATTGAGTGGGATAGCTATTGATTTTCAGTGTCGCTAGAACCTCTAACAAGTGAGGGCAGTAGGAAGATTTTGAAATTTGAATTTCCCACTTGTAGATGTTTGAATCTAACACTTGGGGTTCTCGAATTAAGAAAGAACCCGCCTTGCGTTTGTCTAGGTAAGAAACCCACAAATTAGCCCATGACTTAGGTTCTTTAGCCGATCTTGGGATACCGATATATCCTGTTAGAGATTCGGAATCCCACAGGATGTGTTCTGCGATTTTTAACATCTTGAATTTGGTAAATCAACACACTCAGTTTAAACAATTAATTAATTTTTGTCAACAAAAAAAGCGCACTAAATTAGTACGCTTTTGGAATCAATTATCCCCAAGCAATAGGGATACATTCGTTAGGTAAACCGTCCAACTTAAACAGTAAGTCAGACTTGGTTTCTGCGTGCATGATATTGACAGCCATCACATCTTCATCAGTTACTCGAAAGAATGATGTAATAAATTCATCTAATTCCTTTTGGGAATTAATTTGTCGGACTTGAGCGAAATGTGGTTCTCGGTAGGATTGCTGAAACTTGTAAGCGATCGCATACCAACCCACTTTAAAATCTTCATCTTTAAACACCCAAATTTCATTGTTATTTGGTGGAGTGATATCCAGACTACAACAACTGTAGTCTCCTTGCCCCCACAAAGAAGTTCGGTCTGATAGAGGGACTGGGGGCATATACCCCATTCCAATAGCAATTTGACATTGCTCTAAAAACATTCCTCCAAAATGGACTTCATCAAAACCTCCCAAGCTTTGTTTCATCCATTTTTCGATTACTTCTTCGGAAGTTTGAAATCGCCAGCTAATCATTTTCAATTAGTAACTCAACCCATTAATTTTACTTATTATTGATTTAAAAGTCAATATTTTAATAAATAAAAAAAACGGCTAAATAATTAGCCGTTTAAAATATTAGGGAGATATCGTTACCAGATAAGCTTCATGAAGATTAACACCTTGAATTGTTCGTTTAAAAGACGTTACCAATGTTGGGATTGGAATATCTGAAATCAACGGAATGGATTCCATTGGTGTTTCCCCTGAGTTGGGAATTCTGTAGATTTTGATTTTCAAAGGTTGATTGGGTGCGATCGCATTAATATTCCTGAAATCCAAAGTAATTGTTGCTTTTGGATTTGTAATTCCCGATGTCATGAAACCCACTAAAACTTGACCATTCCTACTGGCCAAAGCAGGAACTCTGACATTGTTTGATTGAGTAGGAATGCGTTGGCTGACTCCATCGGAATAGGATTTATACACCCACCAAGCGGAACGTCTGGTATTGGTTCCGGGTGCAACCAATCCATCCAGTGCTTCATTAAAACAATTGTTTACCCCTCCAGCGATGGGTTCCCAACACGCTTTCGCAGATCCATTTGACCCTTGTTCTGTTTCTGCTAAGTACCCTAGAATATCCCCTGGTTGGTACTGAGCTAATGGCCCTACAATTTCATTGGTGTAAATTTTCTGAATTTTCAAGGGTTGGTAGCGTGGGTTTCTTTGCCAATTCTGTTTCGCAAAAGCAATGCGATCGCTAATCCCGGTAATCTCATAATCATTGAGTTCATGCCAGGACAGGAAATTAACTTCCAATCCGTTCTGTAAGCAAAATTCCAGAAAGGCGGCGATGTATTCCTGGGAGTATTGCGCCAAACTCGGCCCTCCAATAATAGCGGAAGTCCCTAATTCTTGTCGTAAAACTTGATACGCCCGTTTATAGGTTTCAAAAAATTGCTCCCTGGTTCCCGCCCAAAACGGATTTGCTAAATCGGGTTCATTCCAAATATCCCAGATGATCGTTTTGTCTTTGTTTTGACGTGCGATCGCTCTTACATGATCTTCCCACGCTTGATAATTCTGATAAGGCCATCCCCTCGGTGCGCCGTATCCCCAAGTATCGCTCAAGATTAGTTGAAATTCGGAACCCAATCCTCGAATCCGATTGTACAAGTCCAGTTGAGATGTTCGCCACAACTTCGGTTGCAAGGGGTTGATTGTTGTATTACTGGGGTTTGTCCCACTAATCCCGTACAGGAAACCACTCTGAGAGGTTGCCGGAGCCGCAGCATTAGAGAAGTCAATCACAACCGTTGCTTGTTCTGTTGTGGTTTGAGATAGAAGGGGTGTAGCGAAACTGATGATGAGAAGGGTTGTTAGGAACGCGATCGCTCCTTTAACTCGAAAATGTTTAAGCATTAACTTGAGTTGAATTTAACAACTCAAGTATAACCCTGAAAAATATTAGATTGTTAAATAACTTGTCAAAAATAAAAAAGCTACCATTTCTGGCAGCTTTTTAATGATTTATTGATTGGTAAAACTATTAAATCTATTCATCATTCCTGGTATTACCTCTTTAATAATATCAGGGATTAATTCATCGTCGATTTTTTGACATCGAGAATTGTATCCAACGGTGTCAATTAACTCATCTCGTTCAATATCAACAGCAAGGGATTAACCTAGTTCCTATCTGTAAAGAATTTGAGTGAAAAACGTGATTCGATCTACTTTACAAGCCCCAATTCCTGTTTTGTGGTAACTGGGATTTAACAGGTTTCTCATCGCCTTCTCATCGTGATACCAAGTTTGAATCGCGCGATCAACAACATTCTCCGAATCTTGGTAATAGTTCTCGGCTGAGATATCTGCATTTAGGGCGACTTTGCGATCGCTATCCGACTTATCCCATTTACCATTGAGAAACATACAGGAAGCTTCTCTGGCTAATTTATCAGCTTCCTCGGTTCTGACCAATTCTGGTAGGTCTGCTTGATGTCGTCTTAATAGATTTGTGTACACCCAAATCAGATGCTCCTGTTTCTGGAGTTCGTCTGATTGTGATACTACACCCCGACAGGATGCGATCAACGTTAAAAGTAGAATCAAGCAAATGCTAAGTTTTGTTTTCACAATAAAACCCCGTAGAATCATTAATAATATTCTACGGGGTTTTGTTAGTGTTAAGCTACTTTGTTATCTGTAGCTTCTTCTGGGATACTCTCGGCGAGTAATTCCAGAAACTTCAACAGGAATGGATTTCCGTTGTGTTTGCAATTCTTTTTACTAAACTCTTTTTTTAATACAAGAAAAACTTCTTGCATTGACATCATTTCTTTTTTTTGAAGGATATCTTTGTACTCATCCTCAATTCCCTCAAGGATGTAGGATACATACAACACTACATTGTGAGCGCCGTATTTTTTTAGGAACCGATAAAATCTTTGAGATGGTTGAAAGTTTTTGCTGACAACCCGAAAACTTCCATTTTTCCAAATGAACATGACTTGATCTCCTTTCTTGTTTATTTAAGCTGCTACCTTTGGTAACATTGACCGATTGGCTTGAATCCCATCGATTAATAGGGATTCAAATCGTTCTACCTCAATCCAAACCGTCGCACCCGAACAAATTGGGTTCTCTGCATCCTGTATTAAAACAGGGTTTGAACTGGGTAAAAACTCTACGCTTTTGCAGTAAATAACACCGAGGTAGGTGCGAACTGCGATCGCAGGTTCATCTGTAAAATTCCCTGCTAAACTAGCCTTTTTGTTAGCTAGGATAATGTGGCGATTTATATAGATTTGCGCCTTCATATCTCTTCACTAAACATAGGTATATTTTACTTCTATTTGATTAATAAATCAATATATTTGGTGATAATAATTAGGTTTTATTTATACCGTTTTAATAGTCGAGATATAAAATCCTCCGTACATACGGAAGATTTTATTTGTTAATATTATTTAGCTTTGCTTTTCTTTTCTTCCCAAGCCAGTTTTTGATCTAATTCAATTGCAACTTTTGCTCCTATCGGTGCAACAACTTCGTTAAATCTTGTCATCTCTAACATAGAAAGATTGTTCAATATTCCATAAGCTCCATTTAGCATTAAATAAGCAGATAAACTAAAACCTAATTGAGATAATCCACCAACTGCAAAGGCTTGAGCTACTTCGGCTGCTGCTGCGCCTTGAGCGATCGCAGAAATCCCAGTAAAAACACCCCCTAGTCCAATTAAATTAGGAAGCGAAAATAATGCGACGGCTCCAATACCACCGAGAACCATTCCTGTTGCTAAAACCGTACCTGCAACTGCATACTCAGGATTTTTGCTAATAATTTTACCAAGATCTTGTAATTCCATTTTTGCTTGTTTTAAAACATCTATAACAGTTTTATTCTTTTTTAGTCCTCCTAATAGCGCATCATTTGTTTTTTTGAAGTATTCTCCCATTTCAGGATTAACACTATTAACACCTTTTAATGTAGATTCAGTAGCTTTTTTAACAGCCGAACTATTTACATATTCATCAAGTCTTAATCGTTCTTCTTCTGTTAGACCTTTAAGAGCTTTCTCCATTTGATCTACTGTAGACTCCATTCTCTCTAGGGATTGCTTGGTGCTTCCAGATCTCCCCATATTTTTCCCTGCTTTGTAATAGGGATCATTTACATCTACAGAAGAATCGCCTCCGTTTTTGGGTGCAAACCGTCCCCCTTGTCGGTTAACGGTTTTCCCAGACCCTAACCAGTCAGCCCCATATTCCTTAGTTTCTAATGTCGCAGCTTTGATTTCTTGCAGGAGATTTATTGCTTCAAAGCATTGTTTTGTCAATTCTGTGCTTGCCATAATGTTGATAAATATCGTGTTAATTTCTATGGTACTCAAGATTACAAAGAACGACTTCCCCAAACTCAGACAGCGATTGAGTTTGATGCCAGAAGGCGCGATCGCACTTGGGGAGCAATGGTCAAAAGACATGGCACACCGATTGAGGGATCAATGTTTATCTCACCTAGAAACCCAAGGTAGACCCGGTGGCGAACCCCCTCCATTGTCCAAGGCAACAGAATATCTCTATGAGCAGTTGGGGGAACCGGATGGATCTGGAATCAGAGATCATATTGAGGTTCCTAATATTCCCCCTAAAAACAGGAGAGCATCATCTGTTGTTGGGATTCCGAAAGGTCGTCCGACGATGATTGGCAAGGTGCAAGATCGAGGAGCGGTTATTCCGGTTACTCCAAAGATGCGGGGATGGTTAGCGGCTCATGGAATCTTCTTACGTCGAGATACGTTGCATATTGTGATTCCTGCTCGGAATTGGTGGTCAAGTTCACTAGAAGAAAATAACCGTCATGCTAAACGGGAATTTTCCAGAAGATTTAAAAAGCTGTGAACAGAAAACCCCCTGTACCAAATCCGGTACAGGGGGTTTCTTGAAAAAAGTCTAGCCTCGATTTTCCTGGTTATTTATGTCTGCTAGTGTAAGATCACTGTTTTCATCATCCCAGTAATCATCGTCATCACTATCACTTTCAGGTGAATAACCTTCTAGTATAAGACGTTTAATTTCTTGTTCGTCGTATATTTTGCCGCTTGCATCAAACAAACGAATTCCTGTTTTTGTTAAAATATAAAATGTATTAACAGGAAAATTTCTGGAATTGTACATTAAACAAAGTTCGCCTTCATAAAAGAAGAACTTTTGCTCCATTATATCACCGTTATGTTCACAAAGAGAAAGAGAGAAAAAATTTCCATTTCTTTCTACTTTTTGTACACTTTTTTCTGGCATGGCAAGAAAAATCTGTACTAACTGTTGTTGTGAAACTTCCATATTTTTAAATCAACTCAACTTGAATATTTTATATTATATTGAATTAAAAGTCAATTGTCTGATGACACAAAAAAGCGATCGCACTTTTTCTTAAGAATGCGATCGCTTTTAAATCAATTCCTTATCGAGCCTTTGCCATCACTTGAGGTTCCCAAGGAATAGCATCTTGCATGAAATCGTCTTTTAGTGGATTCCATGAATTCAATACCGAGGTATTGAAGGGACTGTAATCTAAATTTGGGCTTCCGTCTTTAACCCGGAAAACCACAATTACGCCTCCAGTCTCTTCTTGCCATTTTATGCGTTGCTGATACGAGGTTTCTGTCTCGATATAAGCGATCGCGTTCCGACCATCCAGAGTGTTCTCATTTGAACAAATGGCAAGGCGAAGTTTTCCGTACCCCATGTCAACTACTTCGATATGATATTCCCCTTTGATGTTTGGGGATACTTCTAGCAATTGATCATGTGTGTAAATCGATGGTTTTTCGAGGTATGTGGATTCATGATAATCCACAAAATATAAATCGAAGTAAAACCGTTTGAGGAGTTCTTGAAGCTTCATGTATTTTTCTTTAACTCAACCCAAGCATTTTACACCTTATTTGAGTAAAAATCAATTGTTTATAGCAGAAAAGCGATCGCATTTCTAATACAGAAACGTGATCGCTTTTTTCTTGTTTATTTTTGAGGTTCGCCGAAATTCTCTAACAATGGATTAAATAAATCATCGCACAGAGAAGAATCTACGGGTGAATCCTCTTCCAACATATCAAAATGCTTTAACACCTCAGAAAGATCTGGATGTTCGTACAATGTTATCCATTTGCCACTTTCTAGCTTGGAAGCTTTATGTTTCTGGGATTTCCGATCAAACCAAATTTTCATGATTTATTTTTTTAACTCAACTCAAATATTTTACACTATTTGTATTGAAAAGTAAAGCGATCACACTCTTAACAAAATGCGATCGCTTTTTGTTAAACCTGATTTTCTAGTGATCAAAAAAGAATTTCTTCGTAGGTTAATTCAATGTTTTTTGATTCTCGCAATTTTGCAATTGCTTTTTTTGCCTCACCCGGAGTGAGATAGTGTTTGGCAAAAGCTTTTGTTTTTTCAAGAGCTTTGTACCCATTGAATTGCTTACCAGTCCAATAAAGTTTTTGCCCATCAATTGTCGATGAAAGAATATATCGTTTCATGTTTTTTTACAAACTCAACTCGAATATTTTACATCTTATTTGAGTAAAAATCAATTGTTTGTAATTAAAAAGCGATCGCAAATCTTTTTGAAATGCGATCGCTTTTCTTGATTACGGTAAATCTTTACGAGATTCCTCAAGTTTTACCTTTTTAATTTCTTCAATTTGTTTAAGTAGGTCTGCTGAATTTTTAGCGCATTCCCACCCATTCTGTTCTATCCAATCATTTTCTGGTTTGGGATTACCTTTACAATAATCATCGAATCCCTTCTGGAATTTCCCATCATGGCACTTGATTTGGGTGAATTTAATATTGGGGTCTGACGAATAAATTAAATCTGCCGTGAGAATAACCTCACAGAGATCTATTATTGGTTTTTCTAAAACACGATTCTCCACAACAGAAGTGACCGAAGTCACTTCAAATGTGTAACTTTTACACTCGTACTCAACCTCAATTTGTTCCCCAGTACGAGGAACTACAGTTCCTTCAATAAAGATTTGTTTTGGAAAATCCGCACAACGTAATGAAATCAGCATTCTGTCTCCTTAAAAATGAGTGTTATACAGCGATCGCACTTTATTGATTAACTGTCAGTAGATTCAATGTTGCCACGACAGTTTTTAGGTTCAATTTGATAAGTTGCAGGAACATCCATTCTCCAACTTGGATAGGGTTCTTTTCGGGTTACGTTCAATTCGTATTCATCAGGATCTCCGTAAAAGTTAATCTCGCTCAACAACCTTTCTTTTGTGCCAGCATTAAACCCTAGCTCGTAGGACAACGATGGGGTGAAATGACCGACATTTTTATTCAATGCTCCATTTAACCCATCTGACTTTCCTTCAAGATAATCAGATTGGTTAAATTCTTTGCTAATACAGTTATCAACTGTTAGCTTCCTCATAGGAAAAACCCTAAATAACTCAACCCCAAGATTTTAACACAAGCCCGTTAAAAAGAAAAGCGATCACACTTTATAAAACGCGATCGCTTTTAACAATTAAACCATACTATTCAATACCCTCGTATTGACAATATATTTTGCCAAAGCGGGGTCTTTTTCTCTGCATTCCAAGCAGATTTGACCACTTATATCTCGATTGTGATCGATTTGTAACCTTTCGTTGTTTAATGGGTTCCACGAATTCAATACTTTTGTATTGAAAGTATTCGCATAGCCGAACCCGAATACGCGACTAGAGAAGTCTTCTTCGCAATTATCACAACAGTTATGCGAGCGCCGTTCAAAAGACTTTTCAGTCTCTATAAACAGGATTGGCTTTTCTGCACAATAATCATCGGAACAGATTGCCACACGAAGTCGCATAAATGGAACTTCTACCACTTCAATATGGTAGTCCCCCTCAATATTTGGGGATATTTTTAACAGGTCTGAATGTGAATAAACAGGGGATAAGAGTAGGTGTTGTGATCCCTCATAATCTACGAAGTAACCGTCGAAATAAAATCTTTCGATAAGTTCTTGAAATTTCATTGTTTTAATGTTTAACTCAACCTACTTATTTTACAATAATTATTTAAAAATGAAAAGCGATCGCACTTTTTCTTAAGAATGCGATCGCTTTTTAAAATTAAGCCAACTTAATTTCTTTCTTGACTAATTCAATTTGATGTCGGGTCAACATTTGTTGATTTCCCTCATCATCTTCGTTGTATCCTGTTATCAGGACGTTTCCATGAATTTTTGTCCCATCAGGGAGTGTGCAGGTGTGCTTGTATTTTTTTTGAACATTATCTTCGTCATTACACCACACCGTAATTTGTTTGTCTGAAAATTCATTTCTCAGATCCACATAAGACTTTCCGATTAGGCTTTGAATTTCTTTGTCTTTGCAGGTCGTTTCTTGAGAATCAAGAATTGTCAAACCGTGTTTGCTGATATAAATGTACATGATTAATTTGTAAACTCGACTTAAATATTTTAAGTGTTATCAAATAAAAAGTCAATACAAAAAGCGATCGCAAATCTTTTCAAAATGCGATCGCTTTTATTCTAATACTTGTAGTCTTTATCAAGAGTAGTATGCTGCTTGATTAACTCAATCTGCTCATCCGTGAGAGAGCAAATTTGCTCACTATCATCTTCATCTAGTGTGATTCCAGTAATTACAACGTAACCAAGTAAGTGAGTATAGCGATCGCAAAGCTTCTCTTTTTGATGGATAACACAAGACCCCCAATTGTTAGAACTTGAGCCACCGTCTTCGTCGCACCAAACGGCGATAGCGCGATCGCTGTATTCTCCCTTTAGCATTTGAAGATAAGCTTCTTTTTCTCCTCCTCCAACAAGAGACTGGAGTTTTTCTAGGCTATTTATATCTTCTTCTTTGACAGCAATTTCTTCACCGTCTATCAAGATAAATTTCATGATTTTTCTCCTTCAAGTTTGATGTATTTTAACTCTTGATGATATTAAAGTCAATGGTTTAATTGCCCGACAAGAACTCCGAAATAAGTTTTATCTCAAAGCCCCAAGCTCCATAGATTCCGTGCGAAGGCTTGTTGTTTGTAGAACAGTATAAAGGCAATCTATATTCATGATCTTTGATGTGAGTATAGTCAAGAACTGCTTCAGACTGTGTTGCATCTATTTGTTTTAAGTAAATCATTGCTTACAGTTATTTAAGTTTAACCCCATAATACCCCACAACCCATAAAAGTGCAATAAAGCTAAACTGAGGGGAAACAGATTTTCAAAATATGACCGAACCACGCCAAAACGATTACACAGGCTTCTACGACTTAATAGAGCGCCTACAGAAACAGCCTCGAATTATCCAAGCCCCTCCACTTTATAACTTTGATGCCCAAAAACAGTTTGCTGCTTTCCTTGATAGACTTGCCCAACCCCTAGAAGGAGGTGTTGAATCTGCCTTCAGTTCTCGAAACCCTCTAAGTGCTGAAGGACAACTGGGAGGAGAACTGATTTATCAGATGCACCTGGCATTCCATGAAGCCAATTTAGTTCCTGATAGTTTCTGGGTGCAGTGGTTTCGAGTCCTGGGAATTGAACTGTCCCCTGCTGAATACCCGATTATTAATTTGGTATTTACTCGTTCTCAGGATGCGATCGCTTCCCGTATCCCAGTCACAATCCCACTAGGAACAGAAATCAGGAGTAGCGTTGATCGCTCCCTATATGCAGTGACAATGACGGATTACACCATATCGGTCGATGAAATTAGCAAAGTTATTCCTGCCCGACTGAATCGCTTAGGAAAAATATCAGATCGAATCCGAGTTGGCGAATTTACTCAGATGCCTTACTTCCTGAGTTTTATCCAATCTGTTACTAATGACGGTTCGGTAGCCTACGTTGGGTCTGATGCCGAGACTCTACCTGAAGCGATGCTGAGAGCAAGATTGGAATTTCAACGAGGAAAGCGCACTGTTTCACGATCTGACTATTATCAGGAGTTATTAGACATAGGCTGTCAGAAGGTGAATGTTGTTTCCCCTGGTTTTATGAAAGACCGTCCGGGGAGATTCCCTGAGTTAGTCACTGTCTTAGTTCACCCCCCAGAAATGATGCAAATTGTTGAGCAATATTTAATTGAGGGTCAACCGGGAAGCAATGGGAAACCCATCTCTGCTGGGAAGTTGTTGCAAGTCATTCCTTCTGAGATTATCCCCATTGACGGGTCTTTAGAGTGTAAAATTATTGAGGGGTTGAGTAATAACCAAGCTTACGATATTGCAGCAACCGCGATCGCTAACAACATCAATCCTCCCTACGGAAAATGGGGAGACAAAAATTTGCCTGTGTCTATTGCTAACGCCTTAGAGCGATCGCAGGTTTCTATCTATTCAGTCCCCCTGGAAAGTATTAAATTGAAACACGCTGAAACCGGGGTTCCCTTTGAATCCCTGGATGTTAAACCCTGGAATTTATTCTCAATTCAAAACACTTTGCAATTCACCTGGAGTCGTTGATGTATAAACCAATTTGTAAACTTCAACAATTAAAACTAGGAGCCGGAAATACGGTTGTTGTAACCGGGTGGACTCCAAGGGATACTGTTGCCAAAAAACTTGATCTCAAAGATTATGCAGCAATTGGTCAACTTTATTCTTCTAGTCGTGGAATTAGCTTTTTGATTCGTAATTTACTTTATAATCCCTATGTTCGGTATATGGTGATTATAAACGCAACTAAGATTGATAAAAATTCTGGTAGTTGTTGTTGTTTGATGGATTTTTTTGAGAATGGATTTGTTGAAGGTGTGAGTGACTCAGGAAAACCTTGTTGGGTTATTAATTCGGAAATTAAGGGTTATATCGATTTTGAAATTCCTGCTGAGATCCTACACGAACTTAGACGAGTAATAAAAGTAAAGGTGTGTGAAACTCTTGAAGATGCGATCGCTACAGTCAAAGAGATTTCTACCTACCCTCCCTCCCTACCTTGGACAACCCCACACCAATTCCCAACTTCTGAAGTTAAAAATTCTATTCTTCCAGGCGATCGCTATGGGCATAGAATAGAAGCACCAACCATTGCAGAAGCTTGGGTAAAACTAATCCATAGAATCAGAACCACTGGTACAATTCGCCCAACCGGGTACGACGGGAAGTGGCAAGAATTAATTAACTTGTTGGTTGTGGTTAAAAATGAACCTGATGGGTTTTATTTTCCCGAACCAAACTACTTGTCTACCGACCCTGAATTTATCAAAAATTATCTTCCCCAGATCTTAGAAGATGCTCCCTATGATTATGATGGGAGAGTGAAATACACCTATGGTCAACGACTTCGCTCTTGGTTCCATCGTGATCAAATTGAAGATGTGATTGAGAAATTAATCACCGAAATTGATAGCGCATCGGCAGTAATGAGCCTTTGGGATTCAGGGCGAGGATTTAACCGGGAGGTGTCAACCGCACCTTTCGGTAGAAACCCTGGAGATAGCGACCATCAACACGGAGGTAGCCCTTGTCTGAACCATATTTGGGTAAGAGTTGTCGAGGGTGAATTATCTCTCACCGGGATATTTCGGTCTAACGATATGTTTTCGGCTTGGCCAGCAAATGCAATGGGATTGCGATCGCTTCAACAACATATTCGAGATGAAATTGCCAAACGCTCTGAATATGACCTACTTTTAGGGCCTTTAATGATATTGAGTCAATCGGCGCACATCTATGATGATTGTTGGGAAAGTGCTGATAAGCTAATTAGTGATCAATATCAAAAAATCTGCAAAAACCAATCCTTTGATGATCCTTGTGGTAACTTCATTATTTATTTGCAAGATGATGAGATTTTTGTAGAACAAACCAATCTAACAGGCGAAGTCGTTTCGGTATATTCTGACAAAAATGTTAAATCTCTTTATTTAAAGATAGCTTCTGCCAATCCGGGTTTAAGGGTAGATCATGCTTTTTATTTGGGGAGTGAGTTACAGAAAGTTGCGATCGCTATTTCCTCTCAGATTCCATACAACCAGGATCAACTGTTGCGTCTGTAACTGTTGTGGGGTATGATGGGGTAAATAATTCTAAATCTCACCATGAACGAGATCATTAAACCTGGAAAAATTCTAGTTGTCTCAATCCCAGAAGAAATCAGGAATATTTGTGAACAAGAAATTGCCTTTTTGATTACACATATTCATAAACAAGGGGATTGCCTGCGTATCTACGGATCGGGATGGATGGAGCTTAATACCAAAATAAAAGGACAGTATTTTTTTAATCGAGTTACCCTGTGTTCTAACTCTCCCGCAGAACAATATTGGTTTATTGAGGTTAGTCGAGATACAAACGGTCAAATAGAGCATTTTGATAGTATATTTGAGGTTGAATGTTCTGTGGTTTAAAATGCTTTTTTATTGACAAAAAATAAACTTGCGTGTAAGATATTTTGGTCTTAAACGCAAGTTTTTGAGTATTAAAATGAATCTGAAAAGTATTCTAGCACGATTAACAGCAATTTCGATTGTTGTTTCTACAATAGGGTATTCTACCCCAGTCAAATCTAACCCGACTGCAATCATAGCTCCCGCACTTTGTTCAACGGGAGCAGGTTGTATTTTCTTGGGTATAGTTGCTGTTGGGGGAGTTGCCTACTATGTTTGGCAACACAATAATAGTGGGCAACAGTTTTATAGCCCAATTGTTGATGACGAAAATCCTGGCGGATGGGAACCAGGTGATACTGCTGTTTCTGTTACCATAAAAGGTTGCTATGAAATAGCTCGGAAATACGGAAAAGTTCTTGTTGGTTATGAATTAAAGCGTGATGCAACTGGAGAAGAATATTATGTCTGCAAATTTCAGTAATGAAGAAATTCGTTCCTTTTCAGAAGATGATTTTCCGTATTATTTCCTGTACCAATATTTGCCGCTTGCCACAGAAAAAGCTGGATTCATCTCGTCTGGAGGAATCTTGTTGGAAGATCCATTATCCCTGGATAAATTTCAGGTAGGATATCAAGTAGAAACCCAACATCCTACTACTCGAACATGGGAAGTAATGAAAGTGGAGGTATATAACGGAAGTGAAGAAAATATTTGCTCCGGCGTAATTATTTGCTGGTGTAAAGAAGTTTTTTAATTTCTAAAAAAGCGATCGCGCTCTATAAAGAATGCGATCGCTTTTATTGTATTAAGACAAATCACTTAAAAAATTTATTTGCCTTAGCAAAACCTCTTGATTTGAAGGTTCGGCAATAACGGCATTAATCATCTCACCCTGCCGAGGGTTTTTCTCTTTAGCTCTAGCCGCAGCATAATAGAAGAGATGACCCGCTAGAATTTTGTATCTATTAATTCCAATTGGAGCTAATAAAATAACGTTTAAAATACCACCAGAATCCAAGATCATATCTGCCAACTTTTCAATGTTTTCAGATGAAAACATTGATTTTGGAATTAAAGCTTCGATAGAAGAAATATCGACTAGAGAAAATTTGATCATCGTTTTTTTCTCCTTGTTATTGTTGGATTAAATTTTAACTTATTTATTTCAAATAATCAAACAATTTTATTTGAGAATTGACAAATAAATGACTATAACTTAAAATACTTATCGTTGAGCTAGTCAAGAATTTATGGTACTTTTAGAAATTTTAACCGAAAGGGGATGGATCAATCCTGTGGGTAAATCTGAATGGGAGGGACTGTATGATCAAATCCACTACGAAGATAAACACCTCATTCTATGGGCAACTGATCCCGAAACATGGAAGCGACTCCATGAAATACCATCTTCTCATTTTAGGGTAGACGGTGAAACACCTTCCACTACAGAGATTCGTTGACTCACTCAGGTCTGAAGACACTGAGTGAGTTTCCACACTCCCATCCTATTTTTTATGAAAATTTAATCCCTACTAAGCCTATTCAGGTTCAGTAGGGATTTTTGCTGTAAATAAAATATCCCGTATATACGGAGTATTTTATTTAGTTGATCGGACTAATTATTTGGGCAATACCATTTGTTAGGCAAGATTTCCCAATCTGGCTTTATTTTCCTTATGGCTTCTATTCGATAAAGATAGCCAGGATCGACTCCGATCAATAAGTTTTGCCCTGTCGATCGCTTATCAACAAGTCGATTGTCGATGTATCCCCAAAAAGGAATTGCCGCAGATACTTTAACCAAAAGCCCAACCCGAATATCTTCCTCTTTTAAGTATTCCAGGTAATCAGATTCGGGGATACTGTAATCAATCAGCCCTTCTGCCTTTTTCTTGCGTGTTACAGATGGGGGGCCACAGATTATTCTCCCGGCAATTTTAGTGAAAATTAATTGTTTTTCCATGTCAATATTTAAAGATGCGATCGCACTCTCTATAAAATGCGATCGCTTTTAATGTCCAAATAAAATCTTCCGTGTGTACGGGATATTTTATTTTTTACCAGTCGAACTCTTGCAACTGTCTCATCTGATCAGGGAATTCCTGGGGAGTGAAATCAAGGTTGGTATTTAATCGGTATTCATCGCATACTAATTCAATTTCCCCGGTTGCTACACCATAGACCCTTGGATTTAGGGCGGTTCGATATTGCAACTCAAATTTACGACGCTGTTCAATCAAGGTGTTGCAACTGTTTAAATCTTCTGGATTCCAACCGATTTTTACACAGCGCGAGGTTGCCACATCCGGGGGCGTATCAAGCAACTCAACAAACCCAGAATTAATTGCAACTTGTTTCTGGGTTGGGATGTGAATCAGAGCCATTGGTCGCTCAGATTCAACCATCCGATCTAATACTTGCAACATCGAACGAGTCAATGTCAACCCGTTAGAAGGGAAGACAAGATTTTTGGGACAGACTAGACTGCTATAATTGATGGACATACCAAAATCTCCGTAGTTGTAATTGGGGGGATGAACTTCGTAGTGTTCCTTCCCCTTAATCCCTATTAAAATATTGACGCTTTTCGCCATATCCTTCAATTTGCCGAGAAAATCATCATCAAAAAATTTAAAAAATTCTCCTTCGTTTGGCGCACTCAACCTCAGTGAATAGGGACTAACTAGAACATCCCACGTTCTGAAACAGGATAAACTAGACTCCATTGCTGACCCCCTCCTTTTTTCCGTTTCCGTTTTTGAATGAAATTTTTAAGATTTGCTCTAGCTCTGACTTGGGAATATTTAGGGCTACTGCAATCCTTAATATATCTACCTCATCAGGTTTCTGTCCTTGCGCGATCGTATCTAACACATCTTCGGGAACGGACTGCTTCAGTAATTCCTTGTTGCCCTCAACGATATTAGCCAACGTCTGAACAGGACTGTAAAACCCTTGTTCCATCAACTTATCAATCGCCAACTCATGTAGGAACCTCCCCATTGTTAAACCGTTGGCAGAGCAATACATTTTGAGTGCGCGATGTTCTTCTCTCTGGAAATAAACAGAAAGCTGAATTCTCTTGCCGTCTGATCGTGCCATTCTTGCCTTTCTAGTGGTTGTATCTCCATTATCTAGTATTTGTTTTTATATTACAATTTTAATGATTACTTGTATACTTTACGGTTTTACGGTACAGTAGTTACATCAATAAAAAAGGGGAATTATGAAAACCCTTGCCCACAACCCAGCAATCCAACTCCTCTTAATAGAGGCTTTGATTGGATTTTTTCTTGTAACCCTCGCACTGAAAGGAGTCTCGTCGTTATGAAACAGACTATTCCCAAGGGTCAATTAAGGCTCTATATCTCCACCGTTATTAATGAAACGTTTCCCTCTGAACCTTTTGATATTGATGAATTTGTTTCAGAAGTTAAAGACATGGGGGGAGACTTAAGAGTTGTTGCCTTGATGATGGGGTGTAGCGATCGCTCCGTCATGAACTGGCTTAACAATAAAACCCAACCCCACCCAGTTCACCGGGAATTGGGCAGTTTTATGTTACGAGAGGTCAAGAAGGTCTATAAAACCAACACCTCATTAATTAATACAGCAATTGAGATTCAGAATAGACTATTCCCGATTTCTAAAAAACCCTTCAATCTACAAGAGTTTGTTTGGGAGATTCAGGATATGGGAGGCTCCTATGATACAGTCAGTCAACTGATGCGGTGTCAAGATAGAACATTGAAATTTTGGATGTCGGGTAAAGCTCAACCTTCAGATATCCATATCCAAATCGGAATTTTACTTAAATCAAAACTACTAAAGGCTATACTTCAGGAAAATTTTGTAGCAGCCTAGCCACAACTACTAAATCTAAATATACAAAAAGTACCTAGAACCCAGCGTTTTAGGTACTTTTTGTATTTAACCCCAATATACCCCAGGAAAAAGGTGTATTCTTTCGTGAATTCTTTCATTGACGCTCCCAGTTCTAACTGCAATACTTACAAACATAGACCTCAGAAAAGCCCGTCGATAGCTCCCACGAAGGAACTGAGATAGCCCGAAAGAGTTCTAGCACCTACCCTGAGAGGCTTAATTGCTTCTCCCCCAGAACGTACCTTGACAACTAAATAGCTATCTGTATCACCTAACGGATGCTATAGATTAGCAAATCGAAAACGTTAGCAGTAAACAGGAATTTCAAATGGTTTTCTACTACTTGGAAGAAAAGCCTGTTCAAAAAGCTATCACCCGAATCCTAAGTGAAATCAATGAGAGGTTGGGCATTTTCGTTCCTCCTGTTGTCACCGTTGACCAGGAATGGAAACACGACCCGACCTCTATCAAAAAAAATGAGGTCACTAATTTTCAGGTTGCTCTTAACAACGAACCTTTCGCGTTATCAGTAGCCAGTGCAGGTGATATGAAACTCAGGAAAACGTTGTCTTTTTCCGACAACAAATTCCTGGGGCAGTTGAACAGACAAATCAAAAAGTTTAATTTTTGGGATTTTCTAGTTCGAGAAACAGAAGTTATTCCCGAAACTCAAAAACTTAAGTTGATTACCTCTGAAGGTAATTCAGGAATTAATAAGCCCGTTGGGGTGTTTGCGAAAGAACTTCCCAGTCATCGAGGCATCGGGCGAAAACCCGCAACCCTGAGAGAGTGGATTGAAATCATCCTTTATTACTCCGATGATTTCCATGAGCATTACAAGGCACGAAAAGCCTACAATCCCTATGTTCAGTCATGGTTGACGATGATTAACAATCATGACTTAGAACAACCATTGTCCGCAGAAAGACCCAGAATCATTGAGGAGTTCGTTGCAAAAACGGCTCCTATTTTCAATTTTGAGATTTACAAGAAGGAGTTGAACGGAGAAAATGCAACACCAGAACCAGCAGAAGAGTGTAATCGATCAATTAGCAGAGTCGCTTAACACCAACAAGAACAAGATACTCGTTGCAATTCGAGAGATAGGCAGAAATCCAACTGAAGCTCAATTAAGTTGGAAGGATGCGATCGCAAACCATCTAAACAATCCCAAAAATCCGGTACTGCCCAGTAGTAGTAAACCGGAACCCGCACCGGAATCTTTCAGTTTAGATGAAGATGAACTAATGGACTGGGGGGAATTAGAGGAGGAATTAGGTCAAGGTGCGATCGCCTTAGCCAAAGAACTCGGATATCCCGAAGGCAAAATTCCAGTTACCGATGCGATGGTGATCAAGGAAATGCTAACCCTCGAAACGGTTCACGAATCGTTGGGTGAAAAAATTGTCGCTGCCGAGGGATTAGAACAAGGTTTCGCCGAGCAATACATCCAAAACCAACGAGAAGCAGGATATGCGATCGCTGACGCAGGAAATATCGCGTTAGCAACTGGTTTTTTTCAAGGAAAGGTAAACGGCTTAGAGCAAATTTCCGAGTTAAATCAAGCACTGCACGAACAAATTCTTGAAAAAATCAAAACCGACACTATTAAAGTGGGGACGGAGGGAAAGGGAAAGCCAAATCAGGTTGTCATGAACCTGGGAAAAAAAGCGATGAAAACCCAAGCGGTATCCCGAAAGAAACAGGAAGTCAAAACCCAGAGATTCAATCTGGAGAACATTCGAGCCTCCGCGAAGAAATGAGGCAAATCAACGAACACCTAGCTCAACTAGAAATCCTTCAGTATCAAGAGCTAGGGTTCTTGATTGAACAATATACACAAATTACTAATCAGGGAGGTTGCATGAGACGGTTTTTGAACGCATTGAAAGATATTTTACTAGAGCAACAAACTTTTTGCCAGCAAGAAGATTCCATACACCTTCAGTTAATTTTCTCGTTCTAGGTTTTCACTTCAAACAAACAGGAGTTAAAGTTATGAAAAAATTACTTACTGCTACTACGATTGCTGTTCTGGGAATCTTTTCTTCACCTGCGATCGCTCAAACGACCAGTGACTATAGTTACCCCCGACAAACCCAGAATATTAACCCCGATTTTCGAGGAGGTACTTATGAGTGGAACATCAGAAACCCTGGTATATACCCAGTTCGAGTTCAGACAAATATTAGTCTTCCCTATAGTATCAATGGTCGCCAATATGATGCTGGGCAACCATCTCATATAATCCTTCCTCCTCGTAGTTACACCCCTGTAAATATAAATTTAGGAACTCAAGGAAGTAATGATCGAGATTATGACACTCCTTCTGCTGAATATATTCCAGTTCAAGTAGAAATTTATCCCTATTGAAAAACATGAACCAACCACCAGTTGCAACACCGCGATCGCCCACACCTCGAATTCCGCGATGGGCGATCAAATACAAAAACTGGGTAATTACTGCCGGGGTTGTGATTCCCGTAGGGATAACAATCTCGGCAATGTACTTCACCAGTCAACCCTATCAGCAAGTTGACACTCCTCCTCAACTTAATTCAAGCGAAGTTGTTCAAGAAGCTCAAGCGGATGCTGCGATCGCTGAACAACAAATGAAAATTTATCTTGACGGGGGTTCTGAGCCAGGTGAAATTTATCGAATCCTCACCGTCAAAGCAGAGGAAGTCCGAGATCACGTTGATAAAGCGGTTCGTAATAAAAAGAACTTCTGCTACAGACTAAAAAAATCCACTTGTTTTGACAAGTTAGAGGTTGGAGTCGAGAAAGAATTAGAGAGTGCGGCTCTCAACTACAAAACAGATGACTACATCACCGCACTGATGAAATATCAAGCTATTCAACTTGCTAGAAGCAACGCCCAAGTTGAAGATACCAGGCCCTCAACTTTTAAAGTTTTGCGTCAAAAGGTACAGGATTCCAGGCAGTTGCAATCAAAAACGTCAGTTGAGAATCAATCGGCTGACCGTTTAATTCAACAGAATGATGATGCGGAGCAACAATATGAACAGTAGATTTAAGAGCGCACTTCTAGCGTTCACGATGATGGGTGTAAGTGTTGGGATCGCCAAAATGTCAACAACCCCGCAACGGATTGTCACCGACAAAGATCTTCACTATTACGAACAAACTTCCCTGGCAAGTTTTACAGTTGCCCGTCCTGGTTGGAGTGGGTGGGGGATGCTATTCTCTGGAAGCTTGTTACTGGGAGGCGGTTACAACCTCGTCAAATCAATGGAACAGGAGGATGAACAAAATTCTTCTCCTCCATCAAGAACACCTAGACAACAAAGTCGAATTTCAACGGTTGTGAGTGAAGATGAAAATGATGACGATCTTGTTATTGACAGACCCGAAGAAGATTCCAAGGAAGATATCGAAGAAAGTCTTGAGAACGGGGAAGAAGTTGCTGACAAAGATTCCAATCCTCGCCTTCCTGATGCCAGTCATCCGCTTTACGCAGAAGCGAAACAATTGATTGATGTTCTGGAAAGATTGAATTTGCATTCGGATTTTGTAGAAGCGATCGCGGGGCCTTCAATTTTAGAAATCGTAGTTCAACCCCAAGTTATCCCCGATGGTCGTCGGGTAATGGTTTCAAATATTGAAAAAGCTTCAAAAGACTTACAAGTAAAGCTTTCAACTAAAAAACCCCCGGTTATTTCAACTTCTGCGAAAGGGGTTCAAATTCAAATTCCTCGGAACGATAGACAAATTATTCCGTTTGAAACTGTTAATTCATCTTGGGAGTTAAGCAACAATCCAGTTGATGTGGAGTTGCTTCTAGGGTGTGATATCAGCTTCAACCCTGTTCGCACGAAGTTTAGAGATTTACCCCACTGGTTTATTTTAGGGGAAAGTGGAGGAGGAAAATCGGTACTGCTTCAATGCCAGGTAGCAGACCTGATGATGAACTACTCCCCGAAAGTGGTGCAGTTCGTGTTAAGTGACCTAAAGGGCGAAACATTTTACCAGATTCCCAATGATTTACCTTGGTTATCTCAACCTGTTGCTATTAACGACCCTGAAGCTTCCCTTGGTCAAATTCAATGGTTGATCGAGGAATCCGAAAGACGACAAAAAACATTTGAGTCTGCGGGTGTACCTAGCTGGGAGGGTTACAACGAATTAATGATTGAACAAGGACAGCCTGTTATGCCTCGTTTGATTTACATATCTGACGAGAATAGTGACCTAAGCGAAAAAGGGGGTAAATGGACAAGTAAATGGGAAGGTTTGATGCCTGAATTTACCCGCAAATGTCGAAGTCGAGGAATTAACGTTATCGTTACACAGCAACGGGGAACAGCAGATCAAATCAGTAGAGCAGTCGTTTCCAATCTTCAAGGGAGAATTTGTTTATCTGTTGTTGACGAACCAAATAGCACTGTCTGTATCGGTTCTTCTGGTGGCGAAAACTTGTTGGGTAAAGGTGATTTACTGGCTAAAACTAAGTTTGAATTAATCAGACTCCAATCACCTTATCTAAACCCCAAATCAAAATGGTTTTCTTCAATCCCAGAAGAATACAAATTAGGTAAAAAGGTTGAACCCAAAAACGAGGTAGTTTCAACACAGATCGAAGAGTTTGAATTCAAAATTTCCCAACCTCAGACCCCAACTTTTCACCCTACTAAAACCGACTGGAATCACATCGCGCTAGACTCTTCTCAGGAAGATCTGAGAGAGTTAATGAGAATCATCGAAAGCAGACTGAAGCCTGTAGATTCCACCCCTGTTGAGGTTGATGTAGAAATTGTAGAATCTACATCTACAGAATCTACATCTCTACAGGTTGTAGAAGAACAATCTACAGATGTAGATTCCGTCTCTACGTTACCCAGTGAGCTTTCTTGGAACTCTGTAGATGCGTCTACCTTTAAAATTGTCTACGGAGACAAGTACCCAGAAATGTCAGGAGAAGAGATTGAATCCTTCTTTTGGGGTGAGGTGAAAGTTGCGATCGCAGAGGGGCTAATGGCATCTCAAATTACCCGTGAAGTTCTGCTTTGTACTAGCACACGCGAAAATTCTAGTCGAAATTATTCAAGAATTGGAGTTCCTTTATTGACTTACTTTTTACAAAATTATGGGTTAAAAGATCCAGAAATTGCTGACAAGGTAAGAGCAAACTTTAGGAACGTCCGATGATTGCCAAAGAAAGTCCGAACAAGCGGCAAAGGGGATGGTGCAATCCCTCCCCGAACCTGGGATTAGTCCCTTAAACAAAACAACTTGATTTATGTTAACAAGGAGAAATGAAATGGCTGGACATAAAAACCCTCCCGACTTCGATCCAGACTCTAATGCTTGGGTAATGTATGAACACATGGCTGGAATGTTTGTTGCTGTGAGAAAACACCCTGTAAAGTCGTTAATTGTATTTTGTGGCATCTGTTCTGTTCCATTTGTTGCTTTTGGGGTAGGAATGGGGCTGTTCAGAGGAACGGAATATGCTTCAAGAGGCGGCTTTGATCCTGTAGCGATGGGGTCTACTTTTGGGGCAAAAGTAGCTCGTCCCATTGCGTTTGGA
>JACCDZ010194284.1_pt1 | contig 40940 bp, 44 predicted proteins | sample 7449551 | NCBI WGS metagenome assembly JACCDZ01 (sample SAMN15323452, study PRJNA562643) | freshwater metagenome | isolation source: river surface water | place: USA:Blue River Watershed | collected 2017-08-18
CCCCTTGCGCAGTAACCTCACCCACGCCGTAGGTGAACTTGTACTCCCCCTCAACTGGGTGGCCATCACTTGAGACCACACGGTAGTAAACAAGGACAGGTCCTTTAACCTCATTGGCAGATAATGTGACGGTGATGGTATTTCCTAAAATAACTTCATCAGTTTCACTAACCTGATCACCAACTGCATTATTAACTACGACAAAGTTAGCTTTTTCATCGCCTAGATTTTGCAACTCCTCATCAAACTCAAGGGTTATTGAGGTGGGCCAGCTATCAATCTCACTTGCGATATCTGGAGTGGCAAGAAGCAACTTGGTGTGAGCCATGGCTTGTGGCTGCTGAGTGAGTAGAAGTAGAGATAAGGCTAAAAGTAATGCCGGGATTCTTTGATTTTTCACTTGGATTCCCATGCAGACACCTTATCAACTCTTCTTTCAAGCTGTTTGCAGATGCAAATGGTTTGCAATAACCTTAGGGGGTGAGTAAATCAAATCAATTACGCCAACACCTGCGCTTTACCAGGCAGGAGATACCAACCTTAATTGGAGTCTTCTCCGTAGTCGCTTTTTTGCATATTGCAGGTTGGGGCTTATTTATTCACTACAACTCAAATCCTGCTTATAGCTCACTAACTAATTCAACTGGTGCCTTGGTTTATGCCGGAGCTGGTGCGTTGGCCTACTCCTTTGGATTACGTCATGCATTTGATGCCGACCATATTGCCGCCATTGATGACACCACCAGATTAATGCTGGCTAAGGGAAAAAATCCTTTGGCGCTAGGTTTATTTTTCTCATTAGGTCACTCAACAATTGTTTTAGCTCTCTGTGTTGGCGTTGCATTTGCAGCCAGGCAAGCGGCAAAATTTCAAAAAGATTTCGCAGAGACTGGTGGGCTAATTGGTGCCTCAGTATCAACCATATTTTTGTACCTGGTTGGAATTTTAAACTTAGTAATTTTAATTGGGATTATTAAAGTCTGGAAGCAGGCAAAAACTGGAAAATTCTCCCATGAGCATTTAACTGAGTTATTAAATGAACGAGGATTAATGCGCCGAGTCTTTCGTGGTGTTTTTAAAAAGGGATTTGATCACTCTTGGCAGCTATACCCAGTTGGAGTTTTATTTGGTCTTGGCTTTGATACCGCAACCGAGGTGGCACTTCTTGCACTATCTGCAACTGCCGCAGTTGGCACAGTTGGTGGTTTTCTACCACCGCTGGCAATTATCGCCCTGCCGTTAATATTTGCCGCCGGCATGTCCTTAATGGATTCTTTAGATGGAATCTTTATGACTAAAGCATATGCCTGGGCCTTCACCTCTCCCCTGCGAAAGATCTACTACAACATCACCACTACTGGGCTCTCCATATTTGTTGCCTTTGTAATTGGCACAATTCAATTTATTGGAGTGTTATCTGATAAAACAAATATTGATAATTACCAGCCATTTACCGCGATCGCCGAGATTGATTTAAATCGGGTTGGGTTCTTTATTGTGGCTTCCTTTGTGGGAGCTTGGTTGCTCTCAGTATTAATCTGGCGGGTAGGTCGTTATGAGGAGCGTTACTCCTCAGGAATTGCAGAGACTGATCACCAACACACTGAGTTTAAGCTTTAATCAACATATAGATCATTTATAAACTCTTTAGTACCAGGAACTACCGCATATTTATCAAGATCGGTAATTCCTTCACTTGCTAATACCTCATCATCAATAAAAAAGTTTCCGCTGCAATCTTTTCCATCTCGATTTAAAATTATGTAGGCCGAGTCAGAGATGATCTCAGTGGTGCGACAAAATGCGGTATCAACCCCTGGAATCATTGCTAAGGCAGCAGTATCAATGGCAGTTCTTGGCCAAAGTGCGTTCACACCAATTCCATCACGCTTTAACTCATCTGCTAATCCCAGTACACACATACTCATTCCATACTTTGCCATTGTGTATGCAAGATGGGGTTTAAACCATTTGCCCTTCATCGATAACGGTGGTGAGAGCATCAAAATATGTGGGTTTCTCCCCTCTTGGGCGCTCTTTTTTAAATAAGGAAGGCATGCTTGTGAGGTTAAGAATGTGCCACGGGTATTAACCCCCATCATTAAATCAAATCTTTTAGCAGGGGTATTTTCGGTATTAGTTAAGTTAATTGCAGATGCATTGTTAATCAAGATATCAATGCCACCAAACTCATTTGCAGCTTGCTCGACTGCTTGTGCTATTTGATTTTCATCTCGAATATCACATTGGATGGCAAGTGCTTTACCCCCTGCTGCTTCAATATCTTTTGCAGCGGTAAAAATTGTGCCAGGCAATTTTGGATGAGCCTCGGCGGTCTTTGCAGCAATCGCAATTGACGCTCCATCCTTTGCAGCTCGAAGTGCAATGGCAAGTCCAATGCCGCGAGAGCCACCGGTAACAAAAATTCGCTTGCCAGCTAAGCTCATTACTTGACCTTACTCTTTTTTGCTAAGAAATTCATAAATGCAATTTGAGCTTCATCTGATTGAGTAGCCATCTTAAACAATTCACCCTCTGCCAGCATCACCTGATTTAGCGCTTCATGGGATGAACTCTTTAACAATGCCTTGGTGTTAATAACTGCAGTTGGTGGTTGTTCTGCGATTTCTTGGGCAAACGCCATCGCAGCAGATAATTCATCCTCTGCAATTTGATTAATCAAACCCATGCTTAATGCCTCATCAGCAGAAAATGTTCTACCGGTAAAAAATATCTCAGCAGCCTTTGCATGCCCAACTAGGCGAGGAAATAGATAACTAGAACCACCCTCTGCTACTAAACCAAGGGAAACAAAAGGCATGGAGAATTTTGTATTTGGATTTGCGGTAACCAAATCACAGTGCATCAGCATGGTGGTGCCAATTCCCACCGCTCTTCCCTTAACTGCGGCAATCAATGGCTTTGGGAAGTTATGAATAGCAAATAGAAAACTAAAAACTGGTGATCCTTCATCCATCTGTGGATCATTTGCAAAATCATTGATGTCATTGCCGGCGGTGAATGAGTCACCATTTGAACAAATCACTACCGCCCTGATGCCAAAATCTGAGGCCGCCTCATTGATTTTATTTGCCAAGCTTTGATACATCTCTTGAGTTATTGCATTCTTCTTTTCGGGCCGATCTAAGGTTAGGCGTAGAACTGCGCCGATTTGCTCAGATTTAATAAAACTCACGGCGCAATAGTAGGCGCAAATCGCCACACTTTGCATCTAGTTGAGAATTGCCAGTAACAGGTCCACAATGGGGATTAGATCATTGGAGAGTGACCTTGGAAGTAAATATTTTGTTACGGGAGCTGACCCCATTTGAGAAGTTGGTCTGTGAACATCTTTGTGATGGTTTAACAAATGGCGCTATTGCCAGAGCCACCGCCCACACCGAAAAAGTTATTGAAAATACGGTATCCCGGGTTGCCCATGCTTTTTCCATTAAATCCAATGGAGAAGTTAATGTCAGAGTGTTACTTGCTTTGGCTTATCGCGCCCATTTTGGTGATAAAGCATTTGATAAATTAGGAGTTGCTTGCTCTCATTTAGTAATAGGACCAAATGGTGAGCAGATTTGCGCAAAACATACTGATTAGGCTTTTCTTTAATTTAGTGATTTAAATCTAAGTGCTACCTCTTATCAAAATTAGGTAAGTGCTACCCCCACCCACATCATCATCTACCTACTTCATTCAGGAGTATTAATAGCAGTGAGAGGTATAGAACCTCTCAACGCTATACAACTGGAGAAATTAGGAGAAATTAATAATGAAACGTCGCACCTTCGATCGAATCGTCAGCTTTGTCGGTTTGGGCCTTTCTGTGTTTTTATTTGTTGCCGCCGCCCTTCTAAACTGGGGTGCATCATTTGCAAATGAATCTGTTGCAACTCAATTATCACAACAAAAAATCACAATGCCAGATAAAGAAAGTGCTGGCTTTAAAGCATTATCTGAAGAGGCACAAACAGCTCTTGCACCATTTTCAAATATGCCACTTACAACAGGTAAACAAGCGCAGGCATATGCCGACTTTTATATCGGCTCTCACTTAAAAGGTATTGCCGCAGGCAAAGTTTATTCCGAAGTTAGCGGTGCTGCATTAGCAGCTTCAGCCAAATCAAAGGCTGACCCTGCCAATACCGCATTAGCTACTGAAGCGGCTACCTTAATGGGACAGCGCACATCCTTATTTATGGGTGAAACATTACGTGGCCTACTTCTTTATTCATTTGCATTCTGGCAGATCGGCCAAATTGCAATGTATGCAGCATGGGCCGCCGCAGCTGGTGGTTTGTTAATGCTGATACTTACCCTGCTCGGCTTTGCGCATCTTCGTCGCGTAGAAGCTGACGCGACGATTTAAGGCCCTCACTCTCCAAGAGGGCAAAAACCCCTAAGGTTTAAAACACCTTAGGGGTTTTTATTTTGCTAACTTACTTTTTATCTTTCGATATTTCCTTCAATGAACTGCTCAACCTTTTGGTATGCCTGCTCATCGGTGTATTGAATTGGTGGAGATTTCATAAAGTAACTAGATGGTGAAAGAAGTGGTCCACCAATTTTGCGGTCTAATGCAATCTTGGCGCAGCGAAGAGCGTCAATGATTACTCCAGCTGAGTTTGGTGAATCCCAAACCTCAAGCTTGTACTCAAGATTTAATGGCACATCACCAAAGGCGCGACCTTCTAAGCGAACATAAGCCCACTTGCGATCATCTAGCCATGGGATGTAATCAGATGGGCCGATATGAACATTTTTTGCACCCAAGTCATAATCTAATTGGCTAGTTACCGATTGAGTTTTAGAGATCTTCTTAGATTCCAGACGATCACGCTCTAACATGTTTTTGAAATCCATATTTCCACCAACATTTAATTGGTAGGTGCGATCTAGGTGAACACCGCGATCTTGGAAAAGCTTGGCCATAATTCGGTGAGTGATAGTGGCGCCAACCTGAGATTTAATATCATCGCCAACAATTGGCAGGCCAGCCTTTGTGAACTTATCTGCCCAAACTGGATCAGATGCAATAAAGACAGGAAGTGCGTTAACAAAAGCACAACCTGCATCAATTGCGCACTGGGCATAAAACTTTGCTGCCTCCTCTGAGCCAACTGGTAGATAACAGATAAGAACATCTACCTTGTTCGCCTTTAACTCTGCCACCACATCAACTGGGGCAGCATCAGATTCTTTAATAGTCTCTTTGTAGTAGCGACCAAGTCCATCTAATGTGGTTCCGCGTTTTACCGTCACACCAGTTTTAGCAACTGTGGCAAATTTAATTGTGTTGTTCTCACTTGCCCAAATCGCATCAGCAAGATCTAACCCGACCTTCTTTGCATCAACATCTAGCGCTAATACGAAATTAATATTTTTGATGTGATAACCACCAAGGACTGGGTGCATCAAACCAGGAATCTCGGTTTCGTTAGTAGCATCCTTGTAATAGGTAATTCCTTGGATTAAAGAGTTGGCGCAGTTTCCTACTCCAACAATTGCTACCCGGATTTCACCTTTATTTTCTACGCTCACGAGCTCTTCCTTTCGGTTTTTATCATCTTTTCCAGCCAAGCGATTTCGCGCTCTGCTGATTCCAATGAGTGACGGCGCCACTCAACTAAGTAGGTATCGATACCTTCTGGAATTTTTGATAGGTCTTTGCGGATTACCTCCGCCTTTTCAACTAAACGTCGGTGGCGTCCTTCCAAAATTCTGACTCGGTTATTTCTAGGTGTAGGACCAAAAAATGCGAAGCGAACCTCAAAACCTTCATCCTCAAATGAATCTGGTGAGGCATTTTGCATTAGTGAAGAAAATCGCTCTCGTCCTTTGGCAGTTAACTCATAAACAATTCTTGATCGTCTCGATAAGCCGCCAGCATCGGTGAATGATTGCTCAATTAACTTCGCCTCCAGCATCTTTTTAAGCTGGGGATATAAAACAGAAAAGCTCAACGCCCGAAATGGGCCATAGATCGCACTCATTCGTTTGCGTAACTCATATCCATGAAGGGCACCTTGTGAGAGCAGGCCAAGGAGGGCGAACTCAAGGGACTCAGAACGAGAACGCATCACCAGCTCCTATCTACTAGATATATCGAATCGATACTATCGAGTATTAAAACCTATTAACCCTCAAAATGGCAACCCATAGGATTAGCGCGTGTTCACCTCAGATGCCATCCCTTCACGCCTCTGGGAGTACTTAATAGCCACCGTTTTGATCATCCTGGCTCCTGGCCCATCAGTTCTCTTCACCATCGCTCGGGCGATCGCCTGGGGCAGGCTCGCTGCTATCGCAACGGTGATTGGCAACGCCTTTGGCATGTTCTTAGTTTCAGTTTTAGTTGCATTTGGTTTAGGTCCGCTTTTACAAAGCTCAAAACTTTTTTATAACGGCATCCAATGGGCAGGTGGTGCTTATCTAATCTATTTAGGTTATGCCGCAATCGCAGCTAGCAGAGTTGATGCGCAGGGAATGCAAAAAACTGAAGGGAGTAAACCCTCCTTTTTCACATCTTTAAAAAATGGTTTTTGGGTTGGGGTATTAAATCCAAAATCAATTGTTTTCTTCGCTGCGATCTTGCCCCAATTTGTCGATCAAGAGAAAAATAATGTCACCGCCCAATTACTCCTACTAGGCGCAATCTTTGCCGCCATCGCCATGATCTCAGATGGCAGTTACGGCTTATTAGCCGGCACGGTTCGAAGCTGGTTGGCTGGGGATGTTAAACGGTTAATTTTTATGCGCAGATTTGGTGGCGTAGTAATGATTGGACTTGGTGTATTTACCATCTTCTCCGCCTTAATTATTGGCTAATTGCCCACTCGTGGCGTTAGCGCAAATTGTCAGTGGCTAGGGGCAGACTTACTCCTTAAGAGGATCAAACTAAGGCACTTACATAAGTGCGTAACGAAACGAGAGATTATGGCTTCATCAAATGCAGTTGGAAATGCTAGAGAGTTTATTTCACCATCAGATCTAACCTTTTCTTGGGGATCATGTCATCGCTGTCTTTGGCTTAATTACAACCACGGTCTGCGCACACCAGGCTTTATGCCTTTGGTGGGAGATCTAGCAAATATGCAAGAAAATTACTTTGCCGGTAAAACAACTGCAGATATTGCACCAGTATTGCCTGAGGGCAAGGTGGCAGATCTTGGTGGTTGGGTTAAATCATCATTTATTAATGTAAATGGCGCTGCTACAAAGTATGCCATCCGCGGCAAGTATGACTTGCTTATTGAATTTGCCGATGGCACATATGGAATTATTGATTGTAAATTCCAAGCAAAAGACTCTGATAAAACCGATCTCTATCAGCCACAACTTGAAGCTTATGCATTTGCATTAGAAAACCCAGCTTCAGGTGCTGCAAAGAAAGTCTCGCTCATGGGATTGCTGGTCTGGTCACTACTTGAGCCAGCTGGGGATGTCACAAAGGGTTTTGGTTTGAAGTTAAAACATACTTGGCGGCCAATTGAGCGAAATCCAGGTGCCCTTGCTAGCAGACTTACTGATTTTATTACGGTGGTTAGCTCAGATATGCCGGCTGCAAAAGATAACTGCGATATGTGTAACTACTTAAATCAGCGCCGACAATTTATTGGTGCTCAGTAGTTAAACATCATCCTCTTCAAAATCAATCTTTTCTTTTAAGCTTTTCTTGATTGCATCCTTAGCATCGGATGCATACATATTTGGAACATACTCCTGCTTGGATAACTCAGCGATTTTTTCCATTAATTCATTAGTTGCACCTCTTAAAACCGCTTGATCAGTGGAATCACCGGAGAAGTACATTGGCTCACCAAAGACCATTTCAACTCTTCTAACCTTTGGTACTACCTGCCCAGTTGGTTGAATCTCTGCGGTATTAAACATCGCAACTGGAATAACTGGAGCTCCTGATTCAATTGCCATTCGAGCAATTCCAGTTCGCCCTTTATAAAGCCGGCCATCTGGTGATCTAGTTCCCTCTGGATAAATTCCAACACAATGATTTTCACGAAGTAATCGCAGTCCGGTCAGAATTGCAGCCTCACTTCGTTTTCCGCCAGAGCGATCAATTGGAACCTGGCCCAGAGCAATAAATGTAATCTTTTTGATGAATCCCTTAATGCCAGGAGAGGTGAAGTACTCACTCTTTGCCAAGAAGGTAACATTTCGAGGAACAACTAGCGGCATAAAGATCGAATCGCTAAATGAGAGATGGTTTGAGGCAATAATCACCGGTCCATTGCTTGGCACATGGCGCAGTCCAGTTACCTTTGGTCTGAAGATAAACATCAACAGCGGGATTAAAAATGATTTCAAAATCTTGTATGGCACAGGGCTAATTTAGTGGCTAAGCCAATCTATGACACCATTCGAGCGTGAATTCCATTCCAAACTCAGCTGGTTTTACCTTACCGGGCGGAAAAATTGGAGTTTTGGTTATTCATGGTTTCACTGGTTCACCAGTGAGCATTGCGCCTTGGGCAAAGTTTTTAAACAAATCTGGGTACACCGTGAGTGCGCCATTACTTCCTGGCCATGGCAGCAGTTGGCAGCAGATGAATCAAACAACTTGGCAGGATTGGTATGAAGAGGTGGAAAAATCATTTTTAGAGTTAAAACAAAGTTGTGACCGGGTATTTATCGCAGGTTTTTCCATGGGCGCAGCTTTAGCTCTTCGCTTATGCCAAATTCGCGGCAGTGAGGTTGAAGGTTTAATAGTTTTAAATCCATCAGTGCATGATCGAAGATGGTTTATGAAATATGTTCCAGTATTAAAGTTCTTGCTTGCATCGGTTGCAAAGGGTCCAACTGATATTGCCGCCCCCAACCCACCTATTCATGCCTATGATCGCACCCCACTTAAAGCATTAGATTCACTACGTAAGTTATGGGCATTAGTTGAGCGAGATCTTTATCTAATTGATCTACCAATTATGGTTGCCTACTCAGTAAATGATCATGCCGTTGATCCAGAAAATGCAATGACGGTAATCGACAATGTGTTTTCCGTTGATATTCGTGAAGTAGTCTTTGAGAACTCCTTTCACAATGTGGCGCTAGATTTTGATGCTGAGCAGCTAAATATTGAAAGCAAAATATTTATTGAAGATGTTTTAAGTGGCGCGGTTAAGCGAGGCTCTGATTTTAATGAGAGTGATTTAGTAAATGCTGAATTTGATTCAATTGTTTCAGGCCTCTCCCTTGATCAATCAGCTCCCACTACTTATTTAGATGAGTTGGATAAATTCAGCCAAGCAGATCGATTTAGGCCGCCAAATCCAGGCAAAATAAATCTAGATCAACTGCAACGATTTTCAGCAGTGGCATTTGTTGGTTCATTTGTCTATTTGATTTTGTTTTGGTTAACTGATTTTGAATTCTTTGGTGCCTGGCCGGCTGTCCTTGGCTTTATCTCCTCAGTTGCCACAATCATCTGGCGCACTGCCCGCAAAGAGGATGATTTCGATGATGGGGCTAGTCTCTAACTAAATCCGCAGCTCCGATTAAGCCAGCATCATTTCCAAATTTAGCTGCAATAATTTTTGGTAGTAAATGGGTGCCAGCAAATGGCATGTATTTTTCCATTGCACTTCGCACCGGTTTTAAAAATAATTCGCCAGCCTCCACTACCCCGCCACCAACCACAATTGCTTGTGGGTCTAGTAGTAATGTGTAGGAAGCGCAGGCACTACCTAACCAATCAGCCTGTTTGTTAAAGGCAGCCAGCGCCATCTCATTGCCTTTTTTTGCCGCTTCAGTTAATGCCGAACCAGTCAAGTTAGAAAGCTCTACACCACAAAGTTCTAATAACTCTTGCCCCTTAGCCGGGTTTGATGCAATCGCCTCTTTGGCATAACGCATTAAGGCACTTCCTGATGCGTACTGCTCAATACAGCCATACGCCCCGCAGCCACACTGCACACCATTTGGTTGCACAATCATGTGACCAAACTCAGCACCAATTCCATTTGCGCCTCTAAACAACTTACCGTCAATAACTAATCCACCACCCATACCGGTGCCGATAATGAAAAACATAACTGGATTTAAACCTTGCGCATTACCAAACTTATACTCTGCCCACATCGCAGCATTTGCATCGTTTTCAGCAATTACTGGCAGGTTAAATACTTTTTTGATCTCAGATACAAAATTTAATTGACTTAAATTTGCAATATTTGGTGCGCCAACAATTGTGCCTTGATCTTTTGAGATTAATGCTGCAACACTTATGCCGATGCCGGCGATCTCATGTTTGGCTTGAAATTCTTTTACTAAATCAATTATGGTTGCAACCAACTCTTTACCACCAGCTGATGGTGTTGGTCTTCTAGCGGAATCAATTATTTTGCCAGTTTTATCAACTACCCCACCTAATACTTTGGTGCCACCGATATCAATACCAATTGTTAATGCTGAGCTATTAATTGTGGTGCTCAATTAGTTTTCCAGTTTTTCCTTTAACTGCTTTAAGGTCAAATCAATTGTTGCTTTCTCAGCCTTGGTGCGCATCATCTCTGGCACTGGCATTGAAAGTGCAACTGTTAGTTCAAAAGTAACCTCAGTTTCATCACCATTATCTTTAACAATATAAGCACCGGTCATATCAGTTAACAAATCAGCATCCTCAAGTGAGTAATCAACTCGATCTGGATAGGCAGACCAATCAAAATTTAAAGTTGGCTTATCTTTTAAGGCACCAGCATCAACGCTGAGTTTTGCCTGAGTAGGCCTGCCCTCACCATTGGAGGCAAGCACTGTTACAGATTTAAAAGATGTTGACCAGGTTGGAAAGTTTGCAATATCAAAGAGCACAGCTCTTACATCATCTGCGCTAGCGGCGATGGTTACTGTTGAAGTGGTTGGATTGGACATAGCGGTAGGTTACCCCGAAGTAGCATCAATTTTTTTCACTGCCCATAGAAAAATGGGGTGGGTTCTAGCGCAAATAAGTGTGAGCCAGTAGCGTGGGGCCATGAACGAGATAACTATTCCAGCCATTATTCCAGCCGCAGTTGCGGGCAACTTAACAAATCTAATTTCTGAGCGGGCCCACTTTGAGCCAGAGCGAGTCCTAGTTTCAAGGCCAATGGGAGATCGTTGGCAAGCAGTTACCGCAAAAGAGTATGAAGAGGAAATCAAAGCGGTTGCAAAAGGATTTATTGCAGCCGGTGTTAATTTTGGTGATCGTGTTGCGATCATGGCAAAAACTCGTTATGAGTGGACGGTTTTAGATTTTGCAATTTGGTATGCCGGTGCTGTTCCTGTTCCAATTTATGAAACATCAAGTGCTGAACAAGTTGATTGGATTTTAACTGACTCAGGCGCGGTAGCAATTGTGGTTGAAACTCCAGCACTTGCTGAATTAGTTCAACCTGTTATGCCAGCAACCTGCAAAAACATTTGGAATATTACTTATAACGCACTTGCCACATTAACCCATGAAGGAAAAGGCGTTAGTGATGATGAGATTACAAAACGACGAGAAAAGTTAAAACCTGAAACCTTAGCCACTTTGATTTACACCTCCGGCACTACTGGAAAGCCAAAGGGTGTTCAACTTACCCATGGCAACTTCTTATCCGAGTGTGGAAATGTAGTTAATGGCGCAAGTGATCTCTTCTTAAAGCCAGGTGGATCTACTCTTCTATTTTTACCAGTAGCTCACGTCTTTGGACGTATGGTGCAGATTGGATCAATCACCGCAGGTCTACATCTTGCTCACTGCAGTGATCTAACTAAGTTACCGGCAGATCTTGCCTCCTTTAAACCAACCTTCGTACTTGCTGTGCCACGTATATTTGAAAAAATCTACAACGGTGCTGAAGCTAAGGCAGATGCTGCTGGTAAGGGAAAGATTTTCCATAAAGCAGCTGAGGTTGCAATTGCATATAGCAAGGCACTTGATACCAAAAAGATTTCACCACTTCTTAAATTACAACATGGCTTATTTGATAAATTGGTTTACTCCAAGATTCGTGCTGGTTTGGGCGGACGGGTAGAGGCTGCAATTTCAGGAGGAGCTCCTTTAGGTGAACGACTTGGGCATTTCTATCGTGGCGCAGGTGTTCGCGTATTAGAAGGTTATGGTTTAACTGAAACTACCGCAGGTGCAACTTTAAATCTAACCTCTTCGCATCGAGTTGGCTCTGTTGGAAAACCAATTCCTGGAACAACTATCAAAATTGCTGAAGATGGTGAAGTTTTAATTAAAGGCCCAATTGTTATGCAGGGTTACTGGCAAAATGATGCCGCAAACAAAGAGGTATTTGACTCCAATGGTTACTTTAAATCTGGAGATCTTGGCAAGATTGATGAAGAAGGTTACTTATCAATTGTTGGCCGTAAGAAAGAGTTGATTGTTACCGCAGGTGGTAAAAATGTTGCACCGGCAGTATTAGAAGATAGATTGCGATCACATCCATTAATTAGCCAGTGTATGGTCGTTGGCGATAACAAACCGTTCATTGCCGCACTGATCACGATTGATCCAGATGCAATTAAGCCATGGGCAGTTGCAAATAAAAAAGAGGGCGCATCCATTGCTGATTTAGCAAAGGATTCAACGCTGCAAGCAGTTATTCAGACTGCAGTGGATGAGACCAATAAAGCAGTCAGCAGGGCGGAATCAATTAGAAAATTTATTATCTTGCCAGTTGATTTCACAATCGCGGGCGGTCATTTGACTGCCAAGCTTTCCGTGAAGCGGCATGTGGTAGCGCAGCAGTTTGCTCGCGAGATTGATGAACTCTTCGCCTAATTCTGAACGAACTCGACTTGCTCGAGAGCTTCATGATGGTTTGGCCCAAGAGTTAGCTGCCTTTGGTTATCGGCTCGATCAAGTAATTGGGGATGAAAATCTAGGAAACTCCAATCGCTCCACTTTACGAGAGTTACGGCTCTCCTTAAGTTCAGTAATTAATCAAGTCCGCGATGAAATCTATGAACTAAGAAGTAATAAGAGCAAAGAGTTCAATCAGCAGTTAACTGAACAAGTAGAGGCATTGCTTGCAAGCTCTGAGATTAGCGTAGAAATTGATGGCCAAATTAGCATCAAACCAGAACATAAATTTGAGTTATTAAGGGCGATCAAAGAGTTGGTTCTAAATGCAAAACGTCATGCCAGCTGTTCACTAATCTCAATCCACTTAACAAATAATTTGATTGAAATCAAAGATAATGGTCAAGGTGGGGTGACTAAAAAGAATGACTCCTTCGGTATCGATGGCGTTAAGGAGAGACTTAATTTAATTGGCCTAACCATGCAGATAGATTCAAACTCATCTGGCACCAAAATCACAATTTCAATTTAGATAATGAGGATCCTATTAGTTGATGATCACGCTTTGATTAGGGCAGGCCTTGCCAATCTTCTAACTCAACACCATCATGAAGTTGTTGCAGAGGCGAGCACTTCAAGCCAAGCATCGGCAATGATTAATACCCACAAACCTGAGATCGTTTTGGTTGATATCAATCTTGGCGCAAGTAGCGGAATTGATCTAATAAAAGAAATAAAGAAATCAAATACTGAGAGTAAATTTGTGGTGCTAACAATGCATGATGACACCCAAACTCTTGAATCTGCCAAAGCTGCTGGTGCAATTGCCTTCATCACTAAATCTGCCCCAACCGAAAGCTTGCTTGAAATACTACAAACAATTTCAACCGGCACCGATAAATTCTTAAAGGCTGGCAAGATAAATCAAATAAAGCCAGCTAAGGATTTTGATCTAACACCCAGAGAGCTAGAGGTTTTAACCCTACTTCCAACTGGCGCTACCGCAAATGCAATTGGCGCTTTGTTGTTTCTAACGGAGGCAACAATTAAAACTCACCTTGCAAGTATCTATCGAAAATTATCGGCTAACAATCGCGCACAGGCAGTAAGTATTGCAATTGAAAATAAACTAATTACCAATTAATACTTTATTAAATTTTTCAGACCAATTACTTAACTGCCAATTCTTAATTACCCAATCTCGTCCAGCTTGCCCCATTTGCTTGGCTCGCTCTGGATTGGCAAGTAATTCACAAATTGATTGCGCTATCTGATCACTTTTGGTGCCATCAACTAAAAGGCCAGTCTTCTTATCCAATACCGCATCAACTGCTCCCCCAGAGTTGCCAACAATTACGGGTAGTCCGCAAGCACTTGCCTCAAGGTAAACAATTCCTAACCCTTCAACCTCCAAGCCAGAAAATCTGGAGCGAACTGGCATGGCAAAGATTTCACCTAAGCATATGTAATCAGGCAAATCATGATGAGAAACTCGACCAGCAAATACAACTTTAGGTAAGACTCCTAATTGTTTTGCCGAATTAAATAGCATCTGTTTGATTGGACCCTCGCCCACAAAAAGCAAAATAGCATCTGGGAATTGTTCTAAGATTTTTGGCATTGCTTTAACTAACTCATCTTGTCCTTTGCGATGAACCAATCTGCCAACACTGACAATTACTCGACGTCCTTCTAGGCGATATTTCTCAATCAAATCAACCCTGGCTTTTCTAGGTGCAAAATGTTCGGTATCAATACCGGGTGCGATTTGTAAAAACTTTTGCGGCTGATTACTTATCTTTGCAATCTCACCCTTTGTAAAATCTCCTAAATAGCCAAGATGATCAACATCCTTGATAATTTTCTTCAATAAACCCTTAAGGATTGGAATCTTTGCCCACCAAACCTCATGTCCATGAGATAAGGCCACAATATTGCTTGCTCCTGCAGATCGTAATTTGCCTGCCATTAATGCGAGTGGCGCTGCAGCGCCAAACCACACATTTTTAATTTGAGCTTGCTTAAGTATTTTCACCACTTTTCTGGTTACCCGTGGTGTTGGCAATAGCATTTTTGCTCTATCTCGAATTACTGCTGCGCCAAATTTTTCTAACAGTTGCGCGTCAAATGCCTTGTCCCCTTTTTGCGAGGAGGTGTAAATAATTAATGAATTTTTTGGCAGACCTTCAATCAAGCCAAGTACAAAGGTCTCAATTCCACCTGCTCTTGGTCCGAGATCATTTGTGACTAGTAAAACTTTCTTATCGCTATAAACGGCGTGCTCCAATATAAGGTTTTCTTCCCATATCCATATTGGCAATCTTTACCCGACTTCCTGATCTTGGGGCATGCAACATGCGGTCTGGTCCTAAATAGATTGCCACATGCGAAATTGGTTTTCCAAAAAATACTAAATCCCCTGGTTGTAAATCTTTCCGAGCGATCGCTTTGCCATAGCGATATTGCGCCCTTGATGAATGCGGTAGCGAAACACCAGCTGCACCAAAGGCCCGCATTGTTAACCCAGAACAATCCCAGTAGGTAAGGCCATCTGCGCCAAAGACATACTTATCGCCAATTTGGGCAAGGGCATATTTAATTGCAATTCCACCACGACCAGAAACTCCTGAGTACTTTCCGGCATCACTTAAAGATTTTTGTTGGTCGGCATCTTCTTGGTCATCATTTAGCTTAGCTAAGCGCTCTCGTTCAGCAGCGGTTAACTTAGCTAGTAACTCCTCTGCCTCCTTTAGTTTTGAGTTTGCCAGCGCTAATTGCCTAGTGAACTTGGCCTCTGCCGCCTTAACCATCGCTAATTTGTCTGCAACTGTTAAGGAAGTAGCGGTTAATCGCTGGGTTGCTACTGAAAATTTCTTTAAATCAGCAGTTTTTTGTCTAGTTACAGCCTCGAGTGATCCAGCTGCAGATAAATATAATCCTGGATCGGTTGAAAAAAGTAACTCTAAGGATTGGCTGAGTGGGCCAGATTTATAACGTTCATTTGCAATCGCGCCAATTGTTTTGTTAAGGGCGGTAACAGATGCTCCCTGTTGACTTGCTTGTTGTTGGACTGTATCTAAAGTTTTCTTTAATTTTGCTAATTGCACCTTGGCCTCTTGCGCACCTTCGGCCGCCTCAGTTGCCTGCTCTTGTAAATCTCTTACTCTGCCCTGCACCTCAATTAAATTAGGCGCAGCATTGGCGGGAATTGGAAAAAGAATTCCAGCACCAATTATTAGGGCAAATATCGCCCGGGGCATACTTCTCATTTTCAAAGGCTAACCGCCACTACGCTGCCAACTCAACCCAACTTAAGCGTAGTGTGCTGAGAATTATCTAGATTTCCATCCTTTTTTCATGATTTAGCCAATTTTCTTCCTCCGTTTTAGTTTTGGAGAATTTGGCACAAATCGCAATGGCGGCACCAATCCAACAGTGGAGAGATTATTTATTGCTGCTTTATCAGCATTACTTAACTCAGCTTTTTTACCAGGCGCAGGCTTTAAATCAAGCAGCACTGATACAACACAATCGCCACAGGCGATCTGGCGCATTACACAACTATCACAATCGATGATCATGGCAAAAGGTTAGGTGGCACCACTGACACTTGGGTAACCTGTGGGGTATGCGCTCAGTAATCACCACCGCCAATTTGATTGTTGGAGCAGATGGCTCAACCACCTTAGCTGGCTCCTCCATCGGCCTTTCAACTGATGAAGACCGCAGAAGATTTCATGAGCTTCGATCAAAAAATGATTTAATCCTTATCGGGGGTAACACAGCAAGGCGGGAGCCATATAAGCGAACTCCAATTCCCCTTTATATTCTCACTCACACAAAGGTTAGGTTGCAACCAAAAAATCAGTTGGTCAAACAATTTGCACTCTCTCCAGCGCAAATGATCAATCAACTTAGAAGTAGTTTTAACCCAGATCAAAGTGAGCCAATTAATTTATTGGTAGAGGCCGGAGCTGCTCTATTAAAACCGATGATTGAAGAGGGCTTAATTGATCACCTTTATCTAACCGTAAATTTAGAAAAAACTGGTGATAATAAAATTTCTATCACAGAGCTAACAAAAAGTTTTGAATTAATCAGCCGTGAAAATATCACTCCATGTGATTTTCTTTATTATAAAAAACTAACTAAGTGAGATAACTACAACTCCTGCGATCGCAAATCCAATTCCAACATACTGTATTTTATGTAATCTCTCATGCAATAATTTAAAAGCCAGCAATGCGGTGACTATTGGGTATAAAGAACCAAGCACTACTGCCAGGGAAACTAATCCCTTAGTAGTTGCAACTCCTAACAACAAATTAGCAATAAAATCTGCGCCACCAATTCCTACTAAAACAGGAATGTCTTTCTTTTTAAACCCACCAAGTGTGCGAAAGCGAGCAAATAAAAATAAGGCAACGATAAAGGTTGAAAAGCGCATGGTTGTCATAGTCATAATCGCACTACTTGCTGAACCTTTTGCAATAAATGCAACTGCTGCGCCAAATCCAAAGGCAGCAATTACTGCAAAAACAATCGGCTTAACCGCTAAACCACCCTTTAATTCAGGACCACTTGCAAAGACTGCGCCAGTTAGCGCGATACCCATACCGAGCAATTGAGCAGAACTTGGTTTTTCACCATTAATAAATGCAATTGTTAGTGGAATCAAAACACTTAAGGCGCTAATTGGTGCAACTACACCCATGCGACCAGTTGCAAGGCCAGAGTAAAACGCAACTAAACCAATAAAGCCAAGTAAGCCTGCGCAAACACCAGATAAGAAATATCCATCCCAAGAAAGGTTTGGTCTAAGCCAAGACGAGCTGATCAGAATAATTGTTATTCCAATTAGCAATCCAAATGCTTGCGAAACGGCAGTTACAGCAAGTGCTTGATATCGCTTGGATAATTTGCCGCCAAAGAAATCAGCACTACCCCAAAGTATTGAGGAGAAAATTGCTAAAAGTGATGCCATTAGCCAAGCCTACTAGGTTGCATTTGAACTTATTTATTTTCTACTTCGCTCGTGGCTTCACCTGCTTTTGCCAACGGCAATTTATCCTTAGACAGTGAAAAAAACTTTTGATCAAGTAATTGCACCAATTTTGGCGTTAAAGCCAAGAGGTGAAATTTTGCTTGAATCAGTTCCTGCCCCCCAAAAACTTGCGCCCCATGCATTAGCAATGACCGCTGATGTTTTAGAGGATGCTGCAACAGGCAGATTTGTATTACTTCATGATCCAGCTGGCCAAGAAGGTTGGGGTGGTCAATGGCGGTGCGTAACTTTTGCTCGGGCAGCAATTGATTTAGAGATGGCATCAGATCCATTACTGCCAGAAATTGGTTGGGCATGGCTGCTTGAATCACTCAAGAAGAACAATTGTGAGTTTATAAATCCCAGCGGCACAGTAACCAGAGTTGCCAGCGCATCCTTTGGTGAATTAGTTGAGCGAGATGAAGATTCTGAAATTGAAATTCGTGCCTCTTGGACACCAACTAATGAAGAGAACTTAGCCGAACATGTAAATGCCTGGCTTGAACTCTTGGCAATTACCGCAGGTCTTGAGCCAATTCCGCTGGGAGTTAGTTCAATCTCTCGTAGCAACTAGAATAAAGTAATTAATGCTTACCCCTTTGCTCTCACCTCGTCATGGCACACCAGAAATTGTTGCCACCGAAAGTGAGTATGAAAAAGTAATCTCCGCACTGTTAAAGGGTGAGGGACCAATTGCAATTGATGCCGAACGTGCATCTGGTTATCGATATAGCCAGCGCGCTTATTTAATTCAGATATTTCGTAAAGGAGGTGGGCTGCATTTAATTGATCCCATTCCATTAAAGGATTCAAAACTTTGGCAGCGGTTTAATGATGAGTTTGCGGATGTTGAATGGGTAATTCATGCCAGCACCCAAGACCTTCCTTGTTTGATTGAGGTTGGATTGAAGCCAAAACAATTATTTGATACTGAATTAGGGGCAAGAATTGCAGGTTGTCCAAGGGTTGGCTTGGGTGCTTTAGCTGAAAGTTTATTGGAGCTCCAACTTGCAAAGGAACACTCCGCAGTTGATTGGTCGATCAGACCGTTAAGGCCTGAGTGGATTACTTATGCTGCATTAGATGTTGATATCTTGTTAGATATTAGAGACAAAGTTGAGCAGCTCTTATCTGAGCAAAAAAAGCTCAAGTGGGCGGAGCAAGATTTTGCATCGATCATAAAAAATTACCAGGATTATGAATTTACCGATTCACCAAAATCTGATCGATGGCGACGAACCTCTGGCATGCATAAGGTGCGCGATCGATTGAGCATGACCATAATTCGAGATCTATGGCTATCTCGAGATGAGTTAGCGCGGGAGTTAGATCTTGCTCCTGGTCGAGTTTTAGGTGACGAAGCGATTGTGGAGTTGGCCATTAAGCGACCAGATAATTTAGAGGAGGTTGCCAAAGTAATTGGTTGGCGAACAAGATTAGAGGCACCACCATTTGGTCGTTGGTTAAAAGTTTTGACCACATCATTAAAAACTCCGATTACAGAACAGGTAGAGCTTCGAGTTGCCTCCCAATCCATGCCACCAATTAAGATTTGGAAAGAGAAAAATCCACTTGGCTACGCCCGCTTAACCCATGCGCGAGCTGCCTTAATTGAGTTATCAAAACAATTACAAATTCCTACTGAGAATTTAGTTACACCTGATTATGTAAAACGTATTTGTTGGCAAGATCCACCAACCAATGTAAGTGAGTATGAAAGTTTTGTAGAGGGTGAGTTAACAAGATTGGGCGCTAGAAGCTGGCAGGTAGAGCAGGTGGTAAGCGTTATTGCCCCTCACCTTTCTGCCACAGAGGCCCTGGTAGTGCCAGAGAGTGCGGAAGTAGAAAATGAGGCTTCCGTAGCCCCCTAAGTATGTGATTGGAATTACGCAACACTTAAGTTGCGTAATTCAATCCCTTGGGAATATGCTCAACCCATGCTTAGCACCTTCTTAATCGCCCTTCGTGAGGGGCTAGAGGCTGCCTTAATTGTTGGAATCTTGGTCGCATATGTTGTTAAGACTGGTCGACGTAATCTCCTACTTCCAATTTGGACCGGAGTTGGGGTAGCTCTTGCTGCAAGTTTCGCGCTCGGTGGCTTTTTATCATTTACCTCAGCTGAGTTAAGCGAGCGCGGTGAGCAATTCTTTGCCGGCACCACCTCATTCCTAGCAGTTGGTCTGGTCACCTGGATGGTTTTTTGGATGAAGCGAGCAGCCAGAACTTTAAGAGATGAGCTCCATGGCAAGGTAGATAACGCATTATCTGCCGGCCCATTAGCACTTGCTGCTGCTGCATTTTTTGCAGTTGCTCGAGAAGGACTTGAGACCGCCCTTTTTGTTTACACTAATTTTAAAACAGTTGCTGCTACCTCATCTGCCTCAGTTGGTTTGATTGCCGGGCTAGCACTTGCAGTGATCTTGGGTTACATGATTTATAACCGCTCAATCAAATTAAATTTAAGTAAGTTTTTTACAATCACCGGTATTGCCTTAATCATTGTGGCAGCTGGTGTGCTTTCCTACGGCGTGCATGAGTATCAGGAGCTGGGCTGGATTCCAGGGGATGGCTCATACGCTTGGGATATCTCATCTGTGATGGCAAAGGATTCAATTGCAGGCACAATTCTTGCCGGCACAATTGGCTTTGATGTGAACACCTCTTGGGTGCAACTCTTCTTATATGTCAGCTACCTTGCAATCGTGCTGCGCCTGTATACAAAATCAGCGCCAGCCAAAACCCTAGTTAAATAAGTACTCCTTCCACTACCCATTTTCTCTACTGGCGGGTAACCTAGCCTCATATCCAAGCAGCCAATTAGCTGGGGGCTAAAAATGAGCAAAACTGCAAGTGCAAAAACCAATGTGGTCTTAGTGGATGCAGTTCGCACCCCATTTGGTAAGGCAGGTTCTCTCTACGCCCAAACCAGAGCTGATGACATTATGGTTCGCTGTATTCGCGGATTATTAGAACGCAATCCAAATCTGCCCGTAGATCAAATTGATGATGTAGCAATTGCAGCTGCAACACAAACTGGTGATCAAGGTATGAATATTGGTCGATCAGTTTCAATTTTGGCTGGCATTCCAAAATCAGTGCCAGGTTACTCAATTGATCGCTGGTGTGCTGGTGCGCTAACTGCAGTTACCACCATTGCAGGTGGCATAAATATGGGTGCTTATGATTTAGCAATCGCTGGCGGGGTTGAACATATGGGAAATCACCCAATGGGTGATGGTATGGATCCAAATCCAAGATACCTAGCTGAAAAAATTGTTGATACAGATGCGCTGCAAATGGGCGCAACTGCTGAGCGATTACATGACAAATTCCCCCACCTGACAAAGGAGCGGGCAGATAAGTACGCATTAGCATCACAACAAAAAACAGCTGCCGCTTACGCAGCAAATAAAATTCAACCTGATCTAATTCCAGTTGCAACTAGAAATGTTGAGGCTGGTTGGGGTGTGGCAACAGTTGATGAGCCACCAAGACCACAAACCACATTGGAGGCATTAGCTGCACTTAAAACACCATTTAGAGCAGCAGGACGGGTAACTGCAGGAAATGCCGCTGGCTTAAATGATGGCGCAACCGCTGCAATCTTGGCATCTGAGGAAAAAGCTAAAGAGTTAAATCTGCCAATCAAAGCTAAGTTAGTTTCTTTTGCATTTGCCGGTGTTGAGCCAGAGATCATGGGCTATGGACCAGTGCCGAGCACAATTAAAGCTTTGAAAAAAGCTGGCTTAGATATTACCGATATTGGTTTATTTGAGGTTAATGAAGCATTTGCAATTCAGGTACTTTCATTTTTAGATCACTTTGGTATTGCCGATGATGATAAGCGAGTAAATATCTATGGCGGTGCTATTGCAGTTGGCCATCCCCTGGCATCATCAGGGGTGCGCTTAATTTTAAATCTAGCCAATGGCTTTAAAGAGCATCCAGAGGTTAGATATGGAATTACCACTATGTGTATCGGTTTAGGTATGGGTGGCACAATTATTTGGGAAAACCCTAATTACAAAGGTGATAAATAATGTCTGATGTATTAGCAGGCGCACCTGATGAGGTAGTAACCAATGCAATTATGCAGATGGTTTCACTCTCCGCCTTTGGCGCAACTGGCAACCTTGCCTTAATAACATTAGATAATGGTGCAGACCATAATCGCCCAAATACCTTTGGGCCTGCATCCTTGGCCGCTCTTTCTAAGGCAATTGATGAGGCGCAAAAATCAGATGCGGTGGCAATTGCAGTAACTGGTAAGCCATTTATATTTGCAGCCGGCGCTGATTTATCGGCGATGAGTTTTCTAAAGGATAAATCTCAAGCGATTGCTATTGGAGATTTAGGGCATGAGGTTTTTCTAAAACTACATGAGAGTAAGAAGCCAACCTTTGCCTTTATAAATGGGTTAGCACTAGGAGGTGGCTTAGAGGTTGGACTTAACTGTCACTATCGAACCTTGGCAACCACTGCCTTTACCGGCCTGCCAGAGTGTTTCCTAGGACTTGTGCCAGGTTGGGGTGGTGCAACACTTTTGCCAAAACTCATTGGGCCAGAAAATGCGGTTCAGGTAATTATTTTAAATGCACTAAACAACAACACCATGATGAAATCAAAAGATGCGCTCACACTAGGCGTAGTTGATGCAGTTTATGAACCAGCTGACTTTATTGAGAGGTCAGTTAAATTTGCTGCTGATGTAATAAGTGGAAAGAAGAAGATTGAACGTAAAGATTTTAGTAAGGATTCTGCAGGCTTTGAAAAAGCAATTGCAACTGGAAAAGCTGCGATTGCCAAGAAATATAGTGGCGCACAGATCCCATCCCCACTTGCCGCCCTAGATTTAATCAAATCTGCGCAAAGTAATTCAGTTCGAGATGGCTTTGCTGCTGAAACTAAGGTCTTAGCTGATTTAGTAATGAGTGATTCATTGCGCGCATCCCTTTACTCATTTAATTTGATTCAAAAGAAACGCAAGAAGGTTGAAGGAGCTCCTAAACCAGCACTGGCTCGAAAGATAACCCGAGTTGGCGTGGTTGGCGCAGGACTTATGGCATCCCAGTTGGCACTGCTAATGCTTCGAAATCTTAAGGTTCCGGTTGTAATCACCGATCTTGACCAAGAGCGGGTTGACAAAGGATTAGCTTGGATTAAAAATGAAATTCAAAAATTAGTTGAGAAGAAGCGATTATCCCCGGAATCAGCAGCAAGATTGTTAACAAATATCTCTGGCTCAGTTGATAAGAAGATCTTTGCAAATGCTGATTTTGTAATAGAGGCGATCTTTGAAGAGTTGTCATTAAAGCAAAAATTGTTTAAAGAGCTAGAAGCCATCGTTGCCCCAGAGTGCATTTTGGCAACAAATACCTCATCCTTGTCAGTTGAGGCAATGAGTGAGGGCTTAAAGAATCCAGAGCGGGTTGTTGGATTTCACTTCTTTAATCCAGTTGCAGTTATGCCACTTCTTGAAGTAGCAAGAACTACCAAGACAGATGATGCAACCACCGCTACAGCAATAAATATTGGTAAAGATTTAAAGAAAACTATGGTGATTGTCAAAGATGCTCCAGCTTTTGTAGTTAATCGTCTCTTAACTCGTTTTATGGGCGAGGTAACAGATGCAATGGATGAGGGAACACCTTATGAGGTAGCAGATGCGGCGATGGCTCCCCTAGGTTTTCCAATGTCATCCCTTGAATTACTTGGCTTAGTTGGTCCAGGAGTTGCTTTACATGTAGCTGAGACATTAAATAAAAATCTTGGTCCACGTTACAAAATATCACCAACTATGCAGCGGTTTGTAAAAGAGGGCGTAAAAACATTTTATGTAAAGGATTCAAATGGTGTTAACACCGTTAACCCGGCCGCACTGGCTCTTTTAGAAAAAGGAAGCACGCCATCAACAGCTGATCAGGTTAGAAAACGTGCTCTTGAAGCCTTAGCAACTGAAGCAAAGATGATGCTAGATGAAGGTGTGGTTTCAACTCCGCAAGAGATTGATATTTGTATGTTGCTAGGTTCAGGTTGGCCAATGCACCTAGGCGGAATTTTGCCTTACTTAGATCGAGAAGGAATTAGCGAAGCGGTTTGCGGCGCTCGTTTTCATCCAAAGGGTGTGGCATCCCTTCCTTAACATCTATCCCAATCTCACTGCTATTCCAAGCAACTAGAGATCTGGTGATGTTCTGAACTGTAATTCCTAAATCTTCTAATATCTCAGCTCGCTTTGAGTGTTCTAAGAAAGTTAGCGGCAAGCCAATTGAGTGAACTGGCACATTTAACTGCGCATCTCTAAATAATTCAGAGATCGTGCTGGCAATTCCGCCATGTTTAATACCATCCTCTAACACGACTACATTTTTATATCGCTGAGCCATTGTTACCAATGATTTTGGAAGTGGCTTAACCCATCTTGGATCAATAACAGTTACGCCTACGCCCTCTCGATAAGCTTGCGCTGCTGCTTCAACTGCAATTGATGCAAAGGCACCAATACTTATTAATAAAACATCTGCGCTCTCACCACGGTATAAAACATCAATACCATCGCGACGTTCAAAGGCTGGGATGTCAGCGTTTACCGCTCCCTTTGGAAAACGAATTAAGGAAGGTGCATCTGCGATATCTAACGCCTCACGTAAAGTTTCTTTTACTCGCTCACCATCTCTAGGCGCTGCTACATGCAAGGTTGGCACAATTCCAGTTAACGCTAAATCCCACATGCCGTTATGGGATGGGCCATCATCACCTGTTACACCTGCTCGATCTAACACAAAAGTAACCCCCGCTTTATGCAGCGCAACATCAAGTAATAACTGGTCAAAGGCTCTGTTTAAAAATGTGGAGTAAACCGCAACTACTGGATGCAGGCCTGCAAATGCCATTCCAGCCGCTGAAGTCGCTGCATGTTGTTCAGCAATACCAACATCAAATGTTCGATCTGGGAATGCTTTTTCAAACTTATCTAAACCAGTTGGCCCCATCATTGCTGCGGTTATTGCCACCACATCACTTCTCTCGGCGCCAATCTTTACCAACTCATCTGAAAATACTGAGGTCCAACTTTTTCCACTCTTACTTAGCGGTTGACCAGTTTCAGCATCAACCACACCGACAGCATGAAACTTCTCAGCTTCATCATTGATCGCTGGTGCATGGCCTTTGCCTTTTTCAGTAATTACATGAACTAACACTGGCTGGCCGTAATCTTTCGCAATCTTTAAAGTTTTTTCCATTGCAACTACATCATGACCATCTACTGGGCCTAAGTACTTAAGACCTAAATCCTCAAACATTCCTTGTGGTGCGACGATATCTTTAATTCCCTTTTTAACACCATGTAAGGTTTCATAAATTGGATGTCCAACCACAGGTGTTCGCTCCAATACTCCTTTGCCCCAATCTAAGAACTTCTCATAACCACTTGTGGCACGCAATGTTGAAAGATAGGTAGCTAAACCACCAATAGTTGGTGAGTAAGACCTTTCATTGTCATTGACAATTATTACTAAGCGCTCATTTTTGCTGGTAGAAATATTGTTTAATGCTTCCCAACTCATACCGCCAGTTAGAGCACCATCACCAACCACGCAAACTACCGTGCGATCTTTTTGATTTGTTAGTGAAAAACCTTTTGCGATGCCATCGCTCCAAGAAAGGGCGGTAGATGCATGTGAGTTTTCAACAACATCATGTTCGCTCTCACTTCGATTTGGATATCCAGCCAAACCACCACGTTGGCGAAGTTTTTCAAAACCAGCCATTCGGCCAGTTAATAACTTGTGAACATAGCTTTGATGGCCGGTATCAAAGACCACAACATCCTTTGGCGAATCAAAGATTCTATGAATTGCAATGGTTAACTCAACAACTCCTAAATTTGGCCCCAGATGTCCACCAGATTTTGAAACCTGTTCAATTAGAAATGATCTAATCTCAGATGATAATTGATTTATCTCTTCAGCAGAGAGTTTTTTTAGATCCGCTGGCGATTTAATCTGATTGAGCATGGCTATAGTTTAAAGGGAAAGTTAAAATTATGGCGATTTACTTGCTCAATAATGAGCGTAATACATACTGCATGATGCCGCCATGGCGATAGTAATCTGCCTCACCTGGGGTATCGATCCGAAGCTTTGCTTTAAATTTCTTTCCACTAGCGCTTACTTCAACCTCTTTTGGTGTTTGACCATCATTTAATTTATCAACACCGGTAATTGAAAATACCTCACTGCCATCTAAACCTAATGAAGCTGCGTTCTGTCCATCTTCGAATTGAAGGGGTAGTACTCCCATACCAATTAAATTTGATCGATGAATTCTTTCAAAAGATTCTGCAATTACTGCACGCACCCCAAGTAGTGCTGTTCCTTTAGCTGCCCAGTCGCGAGAAGATCCTGAGCCATACTCTTTACCAGCCAGAATTACTAACGGAATATTTGCGTCAATGTATGCCCGAGATGCATCATAAATTGTGGTCTGTTCACCATTTGCTAAGAAATTCTTGGTAAATCCACCTTCTACGCCATTTAACAGTAAATTCTTTAATCGGATGTTTGCAAATGTTCCACGGATCATTACCTCATGATTTCCGCGGCGAGATCCATAAGAGTTAAAGTCAACTCGATCGATGCCATGCTCTGCCAAGTACTTACCAGCAGGTGAATCAGCTTTAATATTTCCAGCAGGTGAAATGTGATCAGTGGTTACTGAATCACCTAAGACTGCTAGCACTCTGGCAGATTCAATATTTGTGACTGGCTTTGGATTTCGTGGCATACCATCAAAATATGGAGGCTTTCTAACATAGGTAGATTTAGCATCCCATTCAAATGTATTACCAGTTGGTGTATCCAGAGATTTCCATCTCTTATCCCCTTCAAAAACTGAGGCGTAATCTTTTGTAAACATATCTGATGAAATTGAAGAAGCTACTACCGACTCAATCTCCGCACTTGTTGGCCAAATATCCTTTAGGAATACTGGATTGCCATCACTTCCAGTTCCAATTGGATCTTTTTCAAAATCATGATTCATAGATCCAGTTAAGGCGTAAGCCACTACTAAGGGAGGTGAGGCTAAGTAGTTCATCTTCACATCTGGTGAGATTCGACCTTCAAAATTTCGATTACCTGACAAGACGGCAGAGACAGCTAAATCATTCTCATTAATTGCTTTACTTATCTCAACTGGAAGTGGACCTGAGTTTCCAATACAAGTTACGCAGCCATAACCAACTAAGTTAAAACCTAGTTTCTCCATATATGGAGTAAGACCTGAGCGATCGTAATAATCGGTAACTACTTTAGATCCTGGTGCCAATGTGGTTTTAACCCAAGGTTTACTGGTTAAACCCTTCTCTACCGCCTTCTTGGCCAGTAATGCAGCGCCAATCATTACTGAAGGATTAGAGGTATTTGTGCAAGAGGTAATTGATGCAATAACCACATCACCATTAGAAACTGTGGTTGGCTTGCCATTAACCTTCACATCAATTTTATTTTTATTTGTTTTATCAGTGAAATAGGTTGGTACAACTGTTTCATAAGAACTCTTTGCATTGCTTAATGAGATTCGATCTTGTGGACGCTTTGGTCCTGCAATTGAGGGCACAATTGTTGAAAGATCTAACTCTAATTTTTCTGAATACCTTGGTGAAGCAGACGGATCATGCCAAAGTCCATTTACCTTTGCATACTTTTCTACCAACTCTAACTGCTCTTCACTCCTGCCAGTAAGTTTTAAATACCTAATGGTTTCTTCATCCACCGGAAAGATTGCACATGTTGAGCCATACTCAGGTGACATGTTTCCGATAGTTGCGCGATTAGCCATTGGCAGCGCGGTAACGCCCGGACCGTAGAACTCCACAAACTTTCCAACTACCCCATGCTTTCGCAGCATCTGAGTGATTGTTAAAACTAAATCTGTTGCAGTAGTTCCTACTGGCAGTTGGCCATTTAATTTAAATCCAACAACTCTTGGGATTAACATCGAAACTGGTTGACCTAGTAATGCTGCCTCCGCCTCAATGCCACCAACACCCCAACCAAGCACGCCTAATCCATTAACCATGGTGGTGTGTGAATCAGTTCCAACAACTGTGTCTGGATAAGCCCGTAAGGTGCCATCTACTACTCGACTCATCACAACTCTTGCTAAATACTCAATATTTACCTGGTGAACAATTCCAGTTCCTGGTGGTACTACTTTAAATTCATCAAATGCAGTTTGTCCCCAACGCAAGAAGCGATATCTCTCCTTATTTCGTTGGTACTCAATATCAACATTTTGTTCAAAAGAATCCTTAGTTCCAAAGAGATCTGCAATCACTGAGTGATCAATTACTAACTCAGCAGGTGAGAGCGGATTTACTTTTGCTGGATCTCCCCCTAAATCTGCAATTGCCTCGCGCATAGTTGCTAGATCTACTACGCATGGCACGCCTGTGAAGTCCTGCATAATCACACGTGCTGGCGTAAATTGAATTTCCGTATCTGGCTCAGCAGATGGATTCCAACTCGCTAACTTCTTTATCTGCTCTGCAGTGATATTGGCACCATCTTCGGTGCGAAGTAAGTTCTCAAGCAAAATCTTTAAGCTAAATGGAAGATCTTTTGCTTCAGCAAAGCCAGTGATATCAAATATTTCATAGCTCTTACCGGCTACTTCCAGTGTGGTTTTGGACTTAAATGAGTTCTTACTCAATGCCCCACACCTCTTTCCTGTGTAATTCTGAGCTAATCCTATCTGTTTGTCGGTGAAAATCCAGCCACGCACTCAATGTGCTGGGTCATTGGGAAAAGATCAAAAGCCTCAATGTGATCCAACTTATAACCAAGATCTGCCAAAGTTTTTGCATCTCTTGCCAATGCAGCAGGATCGCATGCAACATAAACTATTTTTCTAGGTTTGAACTTAACCATCTGTTGAATTACTACATCACCAGCACCTGTTCTTGGTGGATCTAATAAAATTAAATCTGCACGCTTCACAATTGGCAATTGTTGTGCGACTAATCCTTGAAAAATCTTCACATTCTCTTTATTTAAGAAAATTCTCCGCGCATCTGCAACCGCTGTTTTATCGCTCTCAATTAAGGTAACAAAACCTCGATCACTAATCTCTTTTAAAATGGCAGCTGCAAATAATCCAACACCTGAATAAAGATCTAAAACATGATCTGCTGGCTTTACGCCAAGTTGGGACAGTGCAGCTTTCACCAACTCAACCGGTGCTGCGCGATGGCTTTGCCAGAAAGCAGAGGGTGAAATCTTAAAAGAGTTGCCACCAACTTGTTCAACAATTTGGGTAGGGCCACTAATGCTTCGGCCAGATCGCATAACTGAAACTTCATTTGTGCTTGATACAGCTACCTCAACTCTGGCATCAGATTTCCACTGCCTGCTAGATAACTCTTCCACATTCATTCTTTCATCTGCAATTAGGCAATCCTTTATTTCAATAACCTCATTACTTCGAGCGCCAAAAAAACCGATCTTCCCATTAGCTGAAACAGCAAAATCCATACGAGTTCGCCAATGCAAACCATCAGCAGGTTCTACTGCAATCACCTTTAGGTCAAAGCCAAGTTGTGCTAAATCCATTTTGCCAATTCGCAAGAACTGTTCCTTAATGATCTGAGCTTTTAGTTCACGTTGGGTGCTGATATTTACATGCTGAAAATCGCAACCACCACAACTGCCGGCATACTGACAAGGCGGAGTAACCCGAGCGGGAGCTGGTTGTAATACTTCTACAACATCTGCATGTGCAATCTTTGAACTGACTGAAGTAATTTTTATATTTACTAACTCATCGGTTATGCCATGGCGTACAAAAATAACTTGTCCGTTATATCTTGCAACAAAATGTCCACCATGTGCCACTGGCCCAATTTGGACCTGGACAATCTGGCCTTCTTTTAGCCGCTCCTGAGCGTTTGATTCCATAGTGCGGAGCCTATGGGTGTAAGTTGTACTTTGTGCACGTCGTAATAATGGGTTGTGGTCGAGTCGGTTCGACCCTTGCGGTAGATCTTGAAAAATCTGGTCACACAGTGGCTGTAATAGACCAAAATCGCGAAGCCTTCAGACGTCTGGGTGCAAACTTCAATGGTCGAACAGTTGCTGGTGTCGGCTTTGATCGTGACACATTATTAGAGGCAGGAATCGAAAAAGCTGATGCTTTCGCAGCAGTTTCAAATGGTGATAACTCAAATATTTTGGCAGCAAGAGTGGCTCGGGAAACTTTTGGTGTAAAAAATGTTGTTGCGCGAATTTATGATCCAGGCCGTGCTGAGATTTATCAGCGCCTAGGCATTCCAACAGTTGCAACCGTACTATGGACAACTGATCAGATTATGCGCCGTTTAACTCCTGATGGTACAAAATCAGAGTGGCGAGATGCCACTGGCACAATCTTGCTTGTTGAAGTTAGTCTTCATAAAGAATGGTATGGCGAATCAATACTTTTAATTGAGAAAAATACCAATGCCAGAGTTGCATTCATAACCAGACTTGGTGAGGCGCTATTGCCAGATGAGCACACAGTTTTGCAGGAAGGCGATTTAGTCCACCTTTTAGTTAATGAAAAACAGGTTTCTGAAACTGAAAAAACTCTTGCTAAATCTCCGGCAGGTGCTTAATGAGAATTGCAATAGCAGGAGCTGGAAATGTTGGCCGAGCGATTGCTCGAGAATTGTTGGAAAATGGCCATCAGGTGCTTTTAATTGATAAGGATCCAAAGGCGCTAAAGATGGACTCAGTTCCAGCAGCTGAGTGGTTACTTGCTGATGCTTGTGAAATTACCGCGCTAGATCAAGCAAAGTTAGATGGCTGCCAAGTATTAGTTGCTGCTACTGGTGATGACAAGGTAAATCTTGTTGCATCATTACTAGGTAAAACTGAGTATGGCGTGCCAAGAGTTGTCGCAAGGGTAAATCATCCAAAAAATGAGTGGATGTTTGATTCATCCTGGGGTGTGGATGTTTCAGTTTCAACTCCAAGAATTATCTCTGCCCTTGTTGAAGAGGCGGTAAGTGTTGGCGATGTGGTTCGTTTATTCTCATTTAGAAAAGGTGAAGCAAACTTAGTAGAAATAACCTTGCCTGATAACGCAACTTGCTGTGGTAAAACTGTTGGTGAAGTTGAATTACCTGAGGATGCCAGCTTGGCTGCAATCGTTAGAGATAGCCATGTAATTACACCAAAAGATCATGATGTTTTCGCACCCGGGGATGAATTGCTATTTGTAGCATCAGCTAAGGCTGAGGAAAAACTAAAGTCCTGCTTTATCTAATTAACTTTAGTAGTAGGAGTTTTTCTTAATATTTGCCAGGTTCCCCAAGCGGTTAATATAAATAACGGATATCCCATTAGTAATCGAGCCGTTCCTAAAACATTAATATTTCCACTCTTATAAAGTGGGTATTGGACAATTAATCTGGCTGCAAACATTGCTACCCAAAGCCAACCAGCTTTTATGTAGGCATTTAAGCGAGCAGGATCCTTTCGCCACAACAAGTTCTCTCCCAAAATTGGTCCGAGCATTACACCCAAAATTGGCCATTTAACTAAATTTGTAATTGCATAAAGCAGACCATATGCAGCGTTAATCCATAACCCAGGCAGGTAAAAATCTGCAGCATTGCCAGTTCGTTTTGAAATCAAAGCGCAAATTCCAACACCAATTAATCCAGAAAAAGCATGCTGAATTGTCTCTCGCTTTATTAAGCGAAGCAGGGTGAGCAGTATAGAAAGTGCAACCGCTGCGTAGAGCGCGGTATCTACATCTTTGCCGGAGATATTAAAAACTATTAAGAAAACTAAAGCTGGTAGACCAGAATCAATCAACCCGCGCTTGCCACCTAAGGCATTTAATACTTTGTCTTTATCCTCATTATGCCCTTGGTAACTCATGCGCCAGTTGATCCAAATCCGCCGGTGGCACGTTCTGAACCAGGTAAATCAGCAACTTCAACAAACTGCGCTCGTTCAACTTTTTGAATTACAAGTTGGGCTATGCGATCTCCCTTTTTAAATGAAACAGATTCTGTTAAATCATGATTAATCAAAATAACCTGTAATTCACCACGAAAACCAGCATCAACAGTTCCTGGTGTATTGACCATCGATATTCCATGTTTAATTGCTAGCCCAGATCTTGGGTGAACCAATGCAACATAACCATTTGGCAAGGCAATACTTATTCCAGTAGGGATTAACATCCGCTCACCGGGTTTAATTGTGAAATCAATTCTGGTTGCTAAATCGGCTCCTGCATCCCCTCCCTTTGCATAAGAAGGCATTGGCACACTGGGGTCTAACCGTTTGATCAGTACTTGCATCATGGATTGATATCAAAATCTGGATCAACAAATGCCATTAATTCTGGATGTTCAACCAAATGATCCTTATATTGCTCGGTTAAATTTTTAATAAAATGCTCCATTGGAACTGCAATAAACAGGGCTGAAGCTTGAACTGCGATCTCACCCGTGGGTGAATCTAATCTTCCTTCAGCTTGGGTGTAAATCTTTCGACCAGATTGTCCAGTAATTCTGGCATCAATAAAAAGTGTGCGGCCCATTGGTACGGGTAATAAAAAGTCTGTCTCTAATCGACCAGTAACAGCTGGAGTTCTTATTAACCACATCAATTTACCCAGCGCTTCATCAAAGGCAAGTGAGAGCAAACCGCCATGGGCAAGACCAGGAGCTCCTTGATGATTTTCAGTTACGGTGAATTTTCCAGATAGATCTAACTCTTTTCCAGCAAATGCAATTAAATGCAATCCAGTTTTATGTAATTCACCACAGCCAAAGCAATATCCAAAATGTGAAGGAATCTGTGAACCAATTGCTGGCGCCTTTGGATGGCGAACCGGCATCACCGCATCTGCAGGTGGAGTGGTGGATGCAATACGTGCCATTGGTAAAGCGTATCCTTTATCTCATGGCTAGATCTAATTCCAACTCTGAGTTTGCTGAGCGAATAAATTGGCCAGTGTGGTTGTGGTTATTTCTAGCGATGATAACCGGCTCGATCTTTCTAACCTTTTGGGCACCCTTTGGCAATCTAGTTGCAACTGTTGTTTGCATCCTGGTATCTGCCACTTTGATTTATAGCGCGAAAAAATCAGTACTTGAAATTGTTGTAATTAATAATTGGCTCTACGTTGGAAATGCCAAGATAGATTGCAAGCACATTAAGAAAGTCACCGCTTTGCCAAAGGAAGAATTCTTAAAACTTCGTGGCCAAAATGCAGACCCTGCCGCTTTTAATGCAACACGTTTTTGGGTTTCAACTGGCGTTAAGGTGGAATTAAAAGATAAGAATGATCCAACCCCTTATTGGCTTATCGCATCTAGAAAACCAAAACAACTTGCAGTAGCTTTAAATTAATCGCAATCGCGACAAACAGCTTTTGGACCTTCACCTCGGGCGCGTTGATTTACATGCTTGACTAAGAAGCAGCGACTGCAGGTAAATTCATCCTCTTGCTTTGGTACAACCTTTACCGTTAACTCTTCGCCAGATAAATCTGCACCAGGTAATTCAAGATTTTCAGCTGCCTCTGCTTCATCAATATCTACCTGTCCAGATTGAGCATCAGCACGTCGAGCTTTTAATTCCTCTAACGATTCTTCATGTAACTCTTCATCGGTTTTCCGGGGGGTGTCGTAATCGGTTGCCATCATCCACCTCCTCTTAAAAATTAAGTAAAACTATTTCGATCTCTATTGGTGTAACTCTTACCCCAACTGGGCGGATAATCCCCTATTGGAGATAGATGTACCTAATCAACGCTAGGCGTGTCGGGATTATTCCTTGTTAAGTTGCTGGGTGCGACGCTCAGCCTGCGCTTTGCGCCACTTTGCGATCTCACCATGATTTCCAGAGAGTAAAACCTCTGGCACATCCAAGCCTCGCCAGTTGGATGGCTTTGTGTAATTTGGATACTCAACTAAAAGTAAATCATCATTTCCAGCAATTGAGTGTGATTCCTCTTTTAATGAATCAGGATTTCCTAAAACACCAGGAATTAATCTGGTGGTGGCCTCAATAATCACCATCGCTGCAACCTCACCGCCACCTAAAACATAATCACCAATTGAAACCTCATGAACCTTGAAATTACTTTTAGCAGCATAAAACTCACCAACTCTGGCATCAATTCCCTCATACCTGCCGCAGGCAAAAACTAAGTGAGATTTCTTTGAAAACTGCGCTGCCATCTGTTGATTAAATTTCTTTCCCGCTGGGGTTAAAATGATTAAATCAATCTGCTCTTCATCATTTGTTATCGCATCAATTGCTTTACCCCACGGCTCAGCTGACATGACCATGCCGGCTCCGCCGCCATATGGAGTGTCATCAACGGAATGGTGAACATCATTTGTTTGCTCGCGCAAATCATGAATATTGATTGAAACTATGCCTTTGTCCTGTGCCTTACCAAGCAATGATAATTTAAGTGGGCTTAGGTAATCTGGAAAGATTGAGATTAGATCAATTTGCAACATCTAATAACCCTTCCGGTGGATTTACCACAATTTTCTTGGCCAAAACATCAATCTCAATGATTATTTGTTTAACCATTGGTATCAGCACCTGCGCCCCTGACCTGCTCACCGATAAGAGATCCTGGCCAGGTAATTTAACAATCTCATCAACTTTACCTATTAACTCACCATTTTGTTGAAATACTTCACACCCAATTAATTGTTGAAAGTGATACTCCCCTGGTGCTAGTGAGCCAAGATCAACATCGGATGAGATTAATTGATCACGAAGCTCTTCAATTTGATTTCGATCAGCAACTCCATCAAATGCCAGCAACAGAATTTGATTGTGCCAACGACTTGATCTAATTGTTAATTGTCGACCATTATCTAAGGTTAATTTGTTACCAACTTGAAACCGGATATCTGGATCATCGGTTTGAACCTCGATGGTTGCTTCGCCTAACACTCCATGTGCGCGGCCAATGCGACCTACGACAAGTTGCAAATTAACGAACCTCGTCAGCCTCGATTAGATCTACGCGAACTGAGCGACCAGCAAGTGCACTAATTACGGTGCGAAGTGCTTTAGCAGTTCTGCCATTGCGGCCAATTACCTTGCCAATATCTTCTGGATGAACTCGCACCTCAAGTGTGGTGCCACCACGTGAATTTTTTTCAGTAATGACAACTTCAGCTGGATTATCAACAATCCCTTTTACTAAGTGTTCTAGAGCTTCGTCAATCATTCTTACTCGCTTGCTGTGGCGTCGGCAGCTGGCGCATCAGTTGTTACCTCTGGTGCTTGTGCAACCTCTTCAGTAACAGCGGCAGCGGCAGCAGCAACTGCAACAGCCTCACCTACTACTGGAACCTCAACCTTTTTAGAAACTACAGGTGGGACATATGCTGGCTCGACAATGATTTCACCATCAGCACCACGACGCTCTTTAATCTTTGTTGCCTTACCAGTTAATTTACGTAGGTAGTAAAGCTTTGCTCTACGAGCAGATCCATGACGAACAATTTCAATTCTTTCAATTACTGGAGTGTGTACTGGGAAAGTTCGCTCAACGCCAACACCGTATGAAATTTTACGAATAGTAAATGACTCACGAATTCCAGAACCAGATCGTGCAATTACAACACCTTGGAAAACCTGAATACGGCTCTTGGTACCTTCAATAACTCGAACGTGAACTTTTAGTTCATCGCCGGAACGAAATGATGGGATGTCCTTGCGAAGTGAGGCGGCATCAACTACATCTAACACGTTCATGTTTTGTCCTAATCGTTAAATTTTATGGTCAATCAGTTATTTTCCAATGAGAGGGTATCTTGCCACAGCAGGGGTGATTAGATCAATTTGAGATCAAATCAAGGGCAAAAGCTGAGCATGTAGGGAAGGTCCAGCCGCCACCACTAGTTCACTACTTGGCGCCCCACCATCAGGACCTGAGACAACTGCTCCGGCCTCGGTTGCGATTAAACCACCTGCAGCATGATCCCACTCTTTAAGTGATGCTTCAAAGTAGCCATCTAATGCACCCATCGCCACATAACAAAGATCAACAGCTGCCGCACCATTTCTTCTTAAATCTCTAATTCTTGGCAATAACTTTGCCATGGTGTCGCCTTGGCTAATTCGAAGATTTAAATCATATGCAAAGCCAGTTGCCAGCAGTGCCTTACTTAACTCAACTGGTTCATTACATTTTATTTTCTCACCATTATAAAAAGCCCCACCGCCTTTTACCGCGCTCCAAAATCCATTGATGCTTGGTGCATAAACCACACCAGCCACGACCTCATTTTTATCTTTAGCTGCAACTGAAACATTCCAACCGGGCAATCCATATAGATAATTAACGGTGCCATCTAATGGATCAATTACCCAAGTAATTCCAGATTTACTCTCCTTTGCCGCACCCTCTTCAGCAATAATTCCATCATCTGGACGAAGAGCAAGAATTTGTTTAACAATTAAAGCCTCTGCTTGTTGATCCATTTGGGTTGCAAAATCAACTGCAGAACTTTTCTCAGTAAAGGTAAAGGTTGCTGGTCGGTTCATTAGATGTGAACCTGCGGCTTTAGCCACTGACTCAGCGATTTTTAATAACTCTGCGCTCACCAGGTTATCTAAGCATGAAAAGCCAAGGGCTGAGCGTGTGTGGCAGATTTATCCCGCCGATTAGTTGTGGCAATCTACTCTCATGAATGAACCAACCGATCTACGTTTAACCGGGCGATCTGCCGATGGCGCAGAGCTTGAGTTGGTTGATCAAGTTGGAAACCAGTACTCACTTCGTATCTCCGACACATTACGTGCCACAGTAAATCAACCACGTCTTTCTGCAGTAACAAATATTGAAGAGGTTGTCACCACAACTGTTAAAGAGGTGCAGGCAAGATTACGAGGTGGCGAAACTATTGACTCGATCTCCCGCACAACAGATTGGTCAATTGAAAAAATTGAAAATTACGCAGGTCCAATTTTGCAAGAGCGAGCATTTATTATCTCTCAAGCCCTTGCCACCCAAATTCGCCGAGAACCACACGCCCCATATTTAGAGACTGCAGTTGCTAATCAACTAGCACCCCGTGGTGTTGATATGAATACGATTGAGTGGAATACGTTGCGTCTGCCAGATGGCAACTGGGAGTTAACTCTTTACTATCCACTTCGTGATGGTTCTCCAAGTGAGGCAAAGGGTGAGGCTGTTTGGTTATTTAATTTAGGTCGAAGAGCACTTTCTGCTCATGATGATGGTGCAAGATGGATTGGTGGCGAAGCCAAACCAAAGGCTGCAACCCAAACCTTTGGAAACATTCCACAAACTGAAGCTCCTCGTTTGGTATCAATTAAGGAAGATGTTGCACCTTACGCACCAACTCCACTAGTTGCTGTTGATGATGTTGATGAAGAAGAAAAACGAGATGGCGTAACTAGAAGAATTAAGATTCCCTCTTGGGATGACATTATGTTTGGTAAAAAGGATGAGGACTAACCAAGTAAGAGCGGTATCTCAACCTCAGTATTTGTAACACCACCGTGATGGCCAACCATTGAGCTCTCTTCTCTAATTCGAGCAGGATCTATCAAGATCAAATCATTTTGCGCAATCGCAATTAAATCTCCCATTCGCTCTCTTGAATCCTCTAAAACCACCTGGCCAAATAAACCTGAGGAGATCGCAGACTCCTTACTTAAAACTTGCGCCTTACCAGCTAGCTGCTCCTGCCATTGCGAAATAGTTTCACTCTCTGCACCCTCTTTAATGTAAATATGTCTAGCCCTTGGCTCACCACCAATTAAAGTAACATTCTTTAATAAATCATTATCTTGACCCAAAATAATTTGCTGGGTGCTATTTACCATGCCATGATCTGAGGTCACCCAAACTCGAGTTCCTGCTGGCGCAGATGATTTCACCTTAGTAATAAATTCACTCACCTGAGATAACGCGGTTAGCCACTTATCCGAACCAACACCATCACTGTGTCCTGCTGAATCTAAAGTATTTAAGTATGTGTACACAAAAGATGGTTGCGCCTTTAGTGCCAAACTAACTGCCAACACCATCTCATCAATGCCATTGGCGCCAACATACTTTGCACCTCGCAAAGCTGCTTGGGTAAAACCACTTCCTTCATATCGCTTTGCTGCAACATGAGTCACGCTAACGCCATCTGCAACAGCACGCTCAAAAAGAGTTGGCACCTTTTGCCACATAACTGGATCAACTCGTTCATCCCATTTAAGGGCATTTAACAATCGGTTATCACTTCGCGGCACTCGAACTGTGTAACCAAGCATTCCATGCACGCCAGGTAATACACCGGTGCCAAGGGTGGAAAGACTAGTTGCCGTCGTTGATGGAAAATTTGCTGAAAGATTTTTAACCTGTTTTAGTTGGCTAAATATTTCAAATTCTTCACCATATCGATTAAGGCCATCCTGACCTAGGCCATCAATCAAAATTAAACACTCTCGTTGCTCTAATGGGCCAATACCTAATGTGTCAGTTGTTTGGCTTACTGAAAGTGAATTAAAGATTGAATTAGTTAGATCTGCTAAACCAAATGTTTTATTGCTCAATTGGGCAGTTTCTCCCAAGAAATATTCGCTGCCCTAAATGATGGAAAATATCTAAGAAGCATGCCTAAAGATTAGCATTTTGTTAATTCGTCGATGAATCTGGCTTGTCGATCGCTATAAATCAACACTTCTATTGGCAAGATACGCTCTATGGCCAAAACACCAAAGGTAGTTGCACCAAAGGCGGGTGAAAATCCTGGTCGCATAATTGATATTGATGTCGCCTCTGAGATGTCAGAATCATTTTTAGAGTATGCATACTCAGTTATTTACTCTCGTGCATTGCCTGATGCCCGTGATGGATTAAAACCTGTACAGCGAAGAATTTTGCACCAGATGAATGAAATGGGATTGCGGCCAGAAAAAGGCCATGTTAAGTGCGCAAGAGTTGTCGGCGATGTAATGGGAAAGCTTCACCCACATGGTGATGGAGCTATTTATGATGCAATGGTTCGTATGGCACAAAGTTTTTCAATGCGTTTGCCATTAATTGATGGTCATGGAAATTTTGGCTCTTTAGATTCAGGTCCAGCTGCCATGCGCTATACCGAATCTCGCTTGGCTCCTAGCGCGATGATGATGGTGGATGAATCAGATGAAGACACAGTTAATTTTGGTGCCAACTACGATGGCCAAATTCTTGAACCACAGGTACTGCCAGCAGCATTTCCAAATTTATTGGTAAATGGCGCCACCGGTATTGCTGTTGGTATGGCTACAAATATGGCACCTCATAATCTTGGCGAAGTAATCGCTGCGGCTAAGTTCTTAATGGAAAATCCAAAGGCAACATTAAAACAATTAATGAAGATTGTGCCGGCACCTGATTTCCCAACTGGTGGTTATTTGGTTGCAACTGAAGGCATTGCCGATGCATATGCAAATGGTCGAGGCTCATTTAAGGTGCGAGCAACTGCGGTAATTGAGAAGGTAACCGCCCGTAAACAGGGAATTGTTATTACCGAGTTGCCATACAACATTGGACCGGAAAAAATTGTGGAAAAGATTGCAGATCTAGTTAAAGCAAAAAAGGTGCAAGGTATCTCAGACATAGTTGATCTCTCAGATGGTCAATCTGGCACCAAGGTGGTAGTTGAGATTAAAAATGGATATGAAGCAACTGATGTTTTGGAAAATCTCTACCGCCTGACCCCAATGGAGGATGCCTTCTCAATTAATGCGGTGGCATTAGTAAATGGAAAGCCTTTGACCTTAGGACTAAAGGATTTATTGCAAGTCTTTATTGATCACCGCATTGAGGTTGTCCGTCGTAGATCTGCATTTAGAAAAGCCAAAGCCCAAGCTAGATTAAATCTAGTTGATGGCTTGTTAAAGGCAATTGTTGATATCGATAAGGTAATTAAGTTAATCAGGGCCAGCGAAGATGCAACAGTTGCAAAGGCGGGCTTAATTAAGACATTTAAATTAAGTGATGAGCAAGCTACCTATATTTTAGATATGCCACTTCGAAGGTTGACCAAGATGAGCAAGATTGAACTTGAAACAGAGGCGAAGGAATTAAAGGCTACAATCGCCACCTTAACTGCGATCCTAAAAACTGAGGAGAGCATCAAAGCTAAAGTGTCTGAGGAGTTATCTGAAATTGAAAAGAAGTATGCCTCCCCTCGCCGCACCCGCCTTGTTGCATAAGCAACTTTGATATCAACTAACGCCCTAGAACTTCGTGCTGCCGCCAGGCTTTTAGTAAAAGATGTAACTGTTCGAATCAATCACGGTGATCGAATTGGTTTTGTTGGCAGAAATGGCGCAGGTAAATCCACACTGGCAAAAGTGTTAGCGGGTGAAACTATGCCGGCCGGAGGTGCGGTTAATCGCACTGGCAAAATTGGTTATCTGCCACAAGATCCTAGAACTGGTGAGGATCAAGGAAGTGTGATTGATCGAATTCTTTCAGTCCGCGAATTAGATCTAATCACAAAGCGCATGCGCGCTGTTGAAGAGGAGATGTCTACTGCACAAGGTTCTGACTTAGAAAAAGCTATGGAGCGTTACACCAGAGTTGAGCATGAGTTTTCAACTGCAGGAGGTTATGCCGCAGCAGCTGAGGCAGAAGCGATTGCATCATCTCTAGGAGTACCAAACAATTTATTTGACCAACAATTAAGCGCACTCTCTGGTGGTCAGCGCCGAAGAATTGAATTAGCCAGAATTCTATTCTCTGGTGCGCAAACTTTGATTTTGGATGAGCCAACCAACCATTTAGATGCAGATTCCATCATCTGGCTACGCGAATTTCTCCTTAAATATCCAGGCGGATTAGTAATCATCTCCCACGATGTTAACTTGATTGAAACGGTTGTAAATAAGGTTTTCTATCTTGATGCCAACCGAAATGTGATCGATGTTTACAACATGACTTGGAAGAACTATCTAATTCAGCGAGAGGCTGATGAGCACCGCAGAAAACGTGAACGAGCAAATGCTGAAAAGAAGGCAGAGATTTTGCAAAAACAAGGTGAAAAGATGC
>JACCDZ010949874.1_pt1 | contig 40921 bp, 40 predicted proteins | sample 7449551 | NCBI WGS metagenome assembly JACCDZ01 (sample SAMN15323452, study PRJNA562643) | freshwater metagenome | isolation source: river surface water | place: USA:Blue River Watershed | collected 2017-08-18
GCCGAGCCGATGTTCTTCTTGATCATTTCGGCGGTGGGCTCGCCGATCAGCATGCCGTAGTTGCGGCGGATGTAGCTGATGATGGCTTCGTCGAACTTGTCGCCGCCGACGCGCACGCTGCCCTTGTAGACCATGCCGCCCAGGGAGATCACGCCCACCTCGGTGGTGCCGCCGCCGATGTCGACGACCATGGATCCGGAGGCCTCGGAGACCGGCAGGCCCGCGCCGATGGCGGCGGCCATGGGTTCCTCGATCAGGTACACCTCGGAGGCGCCGGCGCCGAGGGCCGACTCGCGGATCGCGCGGCGCTCGACCTGGGTGGAGCCGCAGGGCACGCAGATGATGATCCGCGGGCTGGGCTTGAGCACCGAGCGCGGATGGACCATCTTGATGAACTGCTTGAGCATCTGCTCGGTGACGGTGAAGTCGGCGATCACGCCGTCCTTCATCGGGCGGATCGCCTCGATGTTGCCGGGGACCTTGCCCAGCATCGCCTTGGCCTCGTGGCCCACGGCCTGGATGGTCTTCTTGCCCTGGGGGCCGCCTTCATGGCGGATGGCGACGACCGAGGGCTCGTCCAGCACGATGCCCTTGTCCCGCACGAAGATCAGGGTGTTGGCGGTGCCCAGGTCGATGGCCAGGTCGGTGGAGAAGTAGCGTCGGAAGGATCCGAACATCAGGAGGTCCTCGTGATCAATGCGAAAGAGGCCGCGTGAGCGGCCCTTCTTTCGGTGGTGTCGGTGGCTTGCAATCCGGTGGGTCGGCGGTGTGGTCGGGCCCACACGGAATGGCCTGCGAACGCAGGGGCCGGCAGGCTGACCCGAAGGCGGGATAATACCCGATCGCCTGATGACAACCGGCCCGCTCCGGCACCGAAATCCGCCGATCAGGGCCTCTTTTTCAGTCTTTTTCCGATGGCACTTTCCACCGACGACATCCGCCGCATCGCCCACCTGGCCCGGCTTGAACTGGCCGAGGCCGAGGGCGAGCGCATGCTGGCCCAGATCAATGGCTTCTTCGGCATCGTCGAGGCGATGCGCGCGGTCGACACCACCGGGGTCGAACCCCTGGCCCATCCGGTCGCCGCGTTCCAGGACGTGCAGCTGCGCCTGCGCCCGGACCAGGCCAGCGAGCCGAACCAGCGCGAGGCCAACCAGCGCAGCGCCCCCGCCGTCGAGCGGGGCCTGTTCCTGGTGCCCAAGGTGATCGAGTGAGCGAGGCGGGCACCGACATGAGTACCAAAGAATTGCACCAGCTGTCCGTGGCCGACCTGGCCGCCCGCCTGCGCGCCCGGGACGTCTCGGCCGTCGAGGTGGCCGGCCATTTCCTGGCCCGCATGAGCCAGCACGAAGGCCTGGGCGCCTTCCTGGCCACCGACGCCGAAGCGACCCTGGCCCAGGCCCGTGCCGCCGACGCGCGACTGGCCCAAGGGGATACGGCGCCCCTGCTGGGCGTGCCGATCGCGCACAAGGACATCTTCGTCACCCGTGACTTCCCAACCACTGCCGGCTCGAAGATGCTGGCCGGCTATCGCTCGCCCTTCGACGCCACCGTGGTGGCGCGCCTCGCGCAGGCCGGCATGGTGAGCCTGGGCAAGGTCAACTGCGACGAATTCGCCATGGGCTCGGCCAACGAGAACTCGGCCTACGGCGCGGTGAAGAACCCCTGGGACCTCTCCCGCGTGCCGGGCGGCTCGTCCGGCGGCAGCTCGGCGGCCGTGGCCGCGCGCCTGGCGCCGGCTGCCACCGGCACCGACACCGGCGGCTCGATCCGCCAGCCCGCGGCCTTCTGCGGCATCACCGGCATCAAGCCCACCTATGGCCGTGCCTCGCGCTACGGCATGGTGGCCTACGCCTCCAGCCTCGACCAGGCCGGCCCCATGGCCGCCAGCGCCGAGGACTGCGCGCTGCTGCTCTCGGCCATGTGCGGCCCCGACCCGGACCGCGACTCCACCTCGCTCGACGTGCCGGCCGAGGACTTCGGCCGCACGCTGAATGACTCGCTGGAAGGCCTGCGCATCGGCGTGCCGCGCGAGTTCTTCGGCGAGGGGCTGTCCGCCGACGTGCGTGCCGCCATCGACGCGGCGCTGGCGCAGTACCAGCAGCTCGGCGCCACCCTGGTCGACATCTCGCTGCCCCGCACCGAGCTGGCGATCCCGGTCTACTACATCATCGCGCCGGCCGAAGCCTCATCCAACCTCTCGCGCTTCGACGGGGTGAAGTTCGGCCACCGCGCCAAGGACCACGGCGACCTGCTGGACATGTACAAGAAGACCCGCGCCGAAGGCTTCGGCGAGGAGGTCAAGCGCCGCATCATGATCGGCACCTACGTGCTCTCGCACGGCTACTACGACGCCTACTACCTGCAGGCGCAGAAGATCCGCCGCCTGATCGCCGACGACTTCCGCGCCGCCTTCACCCAGTGCGACGTGATCGCCGGCCCGGTCGCGCCCACCGTGGCCTGGAAGCTCGGCGCCAAGGCCGACGACCCGGTGGCCAACTACCTCGCCGACATCTTCACCCTGCCCGGGTCGCTGGCCGGCCTGCCCGGCATGAGCCTGCCCTGCGGCTTCGGCGAGGGCGGCATGCCGGTGGGCCTGCAGCTCATTGGCAACTACTTCGGCGAGGCCCGCCTGCTCCATGCGGCGCACCGCTTCCAGCAGGTCACCGACTTCCACCTGCGCCAGCCCACCGGATTCTGATCGCCATGACTGCCAAACTCGTCCAGGGCTATGAAGTCGTGATCGGCTTCGAGACGCACGCCCAGCTCTCCACCCAGTCCAAGATCTTCAGCCGCGCGCCCACCGCCTTCGGCGCCGAGCCCAACACCCAGGCCTGCCCGGTCGACCTCGCCCTGCCCGGCACCCTGCCGGTGATGAACAAGGGCGCGGTGGAACGCGCCATCGCCTTCGGCCTCGCCGTCGGCTCGCAGATCGCGCCGCGCAGCATCTTCGCGCGCAAGAACTACTTCTATCCCGACCTGCCCAAGGGCTACCAGATCAGCCAGTACGAGATCCCGGTGGTCCAGGGTGGCGAGGTGAGCTTCTACCTGGGCCAGGAGAAGAAGTCGGTGCGCCTGGTGCGCGCCCACCTCGAGGAGGACGCGGGCAAGTCGCTGCACGAGGACTTCATTGGTCAGTCCGGCATAGACCTCAACCGCGCCGGCACGCCGCTCCTGGAGATCGTCACCGAGCCCGACATCCGCTCGTCGGAGGAGGCGGTGGCCTATGCCAAGGAGCTGCACAAGATCGTCACCTGGATCGGCATCTGCGACGGCAACATGCAGGAAGGCAGTTTCCGCTGCGACGCCAACGTCTCGGTGCGCAAGCCCGGCGCGCCCCTGGGCACGCGGCGCGAGATCAAGAACCTGAACTCCTTCAAGTTCATGCAGCAGGCCATCGACTTCGAGGTCCGCTGGCAGATCGAGGAGATCGAGGACGGCCGCGCCATCGAACAGGCCACCGTGCTGTTCGACCCCGACACCGGCGAGACCCGCGCGATGCGCACCAAGGAAGACGCGGCCGACTACCGCTACTTCCCCGACCCCGACCTGCCGCCGCTGGTGGTGGCGCCGGAGTGGGTGGCCCAGGTGCAGGCCGGCATGCCCGAGCTGCCGCGCGCGATGGCTGCGCGCTTCGTCGCCGACTACGGCCTGCCCGAGTACGACGCCACCACGCTCACCCAAAGCAAGGCGATGGCGGCCTACTTCGAGGCCGCGGCCAAGGCCTGCGGCCAGCCCAAGCTGGCGAGCAACTGGATCATGGGCGAGGTCTCGCGGCGCTTGAACGCGGGCGAGCTGTCCATCGAGCAGGCGCCGGTGACGGCCGCCGCGCTCGCTGCGCTGATTGGCCGCATCGCCGACGGCACCATCTCCAACAACGCCGGCAAGCAGGTCTTCGAGGCGCTGTGGACGGGCGAGGGTCAGGAGGTTGATGCGATCATCGCGGCCAAGGGCCTCAAGCAGATGAACGACAGCGGTGCGCTCGAGAAGATCATCGACGAGGTGGTCGCTGCCAACCCCGACAACGTGGCCCAGTTCAAGGCCGGCAAGGACAAGGCCTTCAATGCCCTGGTCGGCCAGGCGATGAAGGCCAGCAAGGGCACGGCCAACCCGGCCCAGGTCAACGAACTGCTGCGCAAGAAACTGGGCTGAAGCCCTTTCCGTTCCCCACGCCCACGACAAGAAAACGACGACGCCATGAACCTCTCCGCCGCCAGCCTGCCGGTCTTCACCCAGTTCCTGGGCAACCTCCGTCACCTCCTGGCCAAGGCCCAGGCCGACGTGGCCGCCCGTGGCTATGACGAACAGGCCCTGGTGCAGTACCGCCTGGCGCCCGACATGCTGCCGTTCAAGACCCAGATCTGCATCGCCTGCGACGCCGCCAAGCTGTGCGTCGCCCGCATCAGCGGCCTGGAGGCGCCCAAGTACGAGAACACCGAGAACACCCTGGCCGAACTCGTCCAGCGCATCGACAACACCGTGGCCTGGCTCCAGACCGTGCCCGCCTCGGCGCTCGACGGCCAGGAAGACAAGGAAGTCACCATCCCCGTGGGCAAGATCGCCACGCGCACGATGACGGCGCAGGCCTACCTCACGACCTGGGCGCTCCCCAACATGTACTTCCACATCACCACCGCCTACGCCATCCTGCGTCACAACGGCGTGGTGATCGGCAAGGGCGACTACCTGGCTGGCGCCGCCGCCTGAGCCGGCGCCAGCGGGCGCCTCGGTCGCTTCAATCGCCGGTGAACCCGGCGACGAAGTCCCTCACCCGGTCCGGCATCGGGCCGCTGTAGCTGCCGGTGGCGCCCGGGATCAGGGCCAGCACCAGCGGGCCCCAGCCCGCGGCCCGCACCTGGGCCGGGGAATGACCCGCCAGCACCACCCGGCAGCGATCGAGCACGGCCTCCAGGCCGTCGGGCGTGAGGGCCGATTCACGCGCCTCGCCGACGATCGCCCGCAGCTGGTCCGCAACCGAGTGCCGCGTGAGCGCGGTCCACAACTGACGCAGCCCCTGGTGCACGCGCACCATCGGCCGCTCCAGCGGCCGCAGGCCCCAGCACTCGAGCGCCCCGGCGCTCGCAAGCCCGGCCAACGCGCCCAGGGCGGCGCCGCTGCTGGCCGCGTTCCCGTCGTCCTCGCAGGCCCAGGCCTGCGTGCAGAGGAGGCCGGTCGCCAGGCTTGCCAGGCCCAGGCCCACCAGCGCGTTGCCGGCCCGCCCATGGCCTGCGGGCCGCTGTACCCGGTGCCAGGGGGGCACCACATGGCTCACCCGGCGCGCGCAAAGACCTGCCGGCTTGGTGATCTGATGCATTTCGATCACCACCAGCGGCCCCTGCGGGGGCAACCCGCCCGGCCCGGCGTCCCCGCCGCAGATGCGGATGGCGGCGACGGGGCCCAGCTGGCGAGCCGCCTGCAGCGAGGCGATGTGGAGCGCGCAGTGGGATTCGGTGTGGGAGTCTGTGGCCAGCAGGCTGCCGAGGCGGACACGCACCGGCTTGTCCTCCTGGGCGTCGGCGCCATCATCCCGGCCCGCGCCCGGATTGAGGAAGTCGGTGTGATGGAGCCCGACGAGCAGCTGCCGGTCCCGCGGGAGCGAGGGCGCCGCGACGGCGTCGAGCGCAGCGGGGGGAAGTGCCAGCGGTGGTGGCCCCGGCTCGCGCCGGGCCGCGCAGACGCGCAGGGGGGAGTGGGTGGTCTTCATGCGCCGGGTTTTACGGCGCGTGTACGTGCCGGGCTGACCCTCCCATGACTCGGGCGGGGTCGACTACCCGGGCGGTCGGGTGATCCGAGTCGCCCTGCGGCCCATGCCTCTCTGCTGCAACTCCGGGCGCTGCTCGTTGCCCCAAAAGGGCCAGGGCTGGAAGGCGGTTTCGTTGACCATGGCAGACAGCTGGGTCGCCGCGTGCTGCTGCAGTGTCCCGTCCCACGGCCTGATCCGCGCCAGGCGATTCATGTAGTCGCTCACGTAAGTCCAGCGCAGGACGGCCGCTGCCCGCTGGCCATCGGGAGGGCCGGGAGGAAACCTGGCGGAGCGAATGGCCTGGACGAGGATGTCCACCCCATCGTGGGGCGCGAGCGGACTGCCGTGCCGTTCGATGAAGACTTTCAATTGCCCCATCATGTGTACCAAGGCAAAGACGTCCCAGTCGGCCATGCTCCGCACCAGGGTCCGCACCCAGGCGTCCTTCCAGAGGGCGCGCGGGATTCGCGGATGCCGCTCGGACAGCGTGATGAGCCGGTCGCCCCACTCGAAGAGGCCGGATGCGTACAGGGTGCGGGGCATGGCGAGTTGCAGCACCCGCTCGAGCTGGGCGGGACCGGGCAGCCGGGCCTGCCGGATCCAGCGCGCCTCCCTGTGGGCCTGCACCGCGCGACGGACTTGGGCGATGAAGGGCCGTGGGGGCAACCTGTCCATGGCCATCAGGAGTGCGGCGTGCAAGCTCACGATGCCAATGAGCAAGCCCGTGAACAGCGCAAACACTCGCGGATCGGAGAAAGCCCGCTCCCGGCCGTTTTGCGCGACAAAGAGTGCAAACAGGGCTGTGGGCCCCAGGGAGGCGACCAGGAGATGGCGCAGCCGGAAATGGAGGTACGCCGGGTACGGGAGCCGCTCCATGCGTGTTTGAAGGCTGTCGGTGGGCCGAGGCGGGGGCGTCACGTCCCAGGGGTCGACCACGCCGACCACGGGTTCGGGCACCCGTGCCGGAGGGGCGCCGCGCGCGAGCTCGGGCTGGAGAGCGCTGGGCCTGCGTACGGGGAGGGAGCGGGAGGCGGCTTGCATCCGGCGATTGAGCCGCAGACGATTGCTGGCGGGCTGAAGCTCACTGACGCAGCCGGCTCCGCTTCGCTGGTGCAGGCGATCCCGCTTCGCGGATGCCTGCCGGGGCCCGCCTCGATGCTGGAGGCGGCAGCGGAGAGGCTCAGTCCTCGACGCCGTAGCGGTCGCGGTAGGCCTGCACCTGCGCGTAGTGCGCGCCCATCGCGTCGCCGCCTTGCTGCTGGAGATAGTCCAGCAGGTCGGCCAGTCGTGCGATGGCGCAGACCTTCAGGCCCAGCCGGTCACGCACATATTGCACCGCGCTGTGCGGCACATCCTGGCCGTTCTCGGTGGCCTTCTCCTGGCGGTCCAGGGCGATGGCGACTGCATGCGGCGTGGCGCCGGCGGCCGTGATGATGGCGATGGACTCGCGCGCCGCGGTGCCGGCCGACATCACGTCGTCGACGATCAGCACCCGGCCCTGGACCGGCGCGCCCACCAGGGTGCCGCCTTCGCCGTGGTCCTTGGCTTCCTTGCGGTTGTAGGCATAGGGCACGTTGCGGCCCAGGCGTGCGAGTTCGATGGCCACCGCCGCCGCCAGCGGGATGCCCTTGTACGCAGGGCCGAACAGCATGTCGAATTCGATGCCCGAGGCCAGGATGCGCTGTGCATAGAATTGCGCGAGACGGCCGAGCTTGGCGCCGTCGTCGAACAGGCCGGCGTTGAAGAAGTACGGGGAATCGCGTCCCGCCTTGGTGCGGAAGCTCCCGAAGCGCAGCACGCCGGCCTCCACCGAGAACTGCACGAAGTCCTGCGCCAGGGCGTCCTGGCCTGCTGCTGCCACCATGGGGAAATCCTTGTTCAAACTCACCAGCCTCAATCTCAACGGCATCCGTTCGGCGGCCACCAAGGGCGTCGAAGCCTGGCTGGAGAAGACTGCTCCGGATTGTATTTGCGTGCAGGAGGTCAAGGCCCAGGCGGCCGACGTGGCCGGCCGCTTCGAGGTGCTGGCCGGCATGAAGGGCCACTTCCACTTCGCCGAGAAGAAGGGCTACTCGGGCGTGGCGGTCTACACCCGGCATGAGCCCAGCGACGTCATCGTGGGCTGGGACGGCGGCGAGTTCGACGCCGAGGGCCGCTACGTGGAGCTGCGCTTCGACACCCCGAAGCGCAAGCTCTCCATCATCAGCAGCTACTTTCCCTCGGGGTCTTCGGGCGAGGAGCGCCAGGCCGCCAAGTTCCGCTTCCTCGCCGGCTTCGAGCCGCACCTGGCGGCGCTGAAGACGCAGCGCGAGTTCGTCCTGTGCGGCGACGTCAACATTGCCCACCAGGAGAAGGACCTGAAGAACTGGAAGGGCAACCTCAAGAACAGCGGCTTCCTGCCCGAGGAGCGGGCCTGGATGACGGCGCTGCTCTCGGACACCGGCCTGGTGGACGTCTACCGCCAGCTGCAGCCCGACACCACGGACGCCTGCTACACGTGGTGGAGCAACCGCGGCCAGGCCTATGCGAAGAACGTGGGCTGGCGCCTGGACTACCACCTGGCCACGCCGGCGATCGCCGCCCTGGCCCAATCCGAGCACATTTACAAGGGCGAGAAGTTCTCGGACCACGCGCCGATCACGATCGACTACGCGCTGTCCTTCTCCTGATTTGCATGCTGGCGGGTGCCAGGTCGCACAGGGACCCTGGGGCCCTCATGCGCACCACGCCCAGGAGGCCCCAGAGAGCAGAGGCGCTCATGCGGTATCAGCCCTTGTTGCGTCCTGCAGGGCCTCGTCAATGCCTTCCACGAGCCGCCAGGCCAGGCAGGTCGTCGTCGCCAGGGTAGCGGCGCCCGAGGTCAGGCCCCAGAACAGGGCGGTTTCGGGCTCCTCGCCGTCCAGAGCGAGTCCGACCATGACGAACATGCCGGTCGCCCAGCCGAAGAAGACGCCTGTCGCCAGTGAAAGCGCCACCTGACAGCGGGCCCGGCCCAGCCGTTCGCACAGCCGGGGCTGGGCCAGAGCCGGCGCACCTTCCCGCGCCCGGGCCGATTGCGCCCGACGGAAGCTGGGCGCTGTCGCCTGGCCCGCCGGTGGAATGCGCGGCGAGTGGATGATGACGGGCGTGTGGTCGGCTTGCAGATCCTCGTCGGGCTGACCCGAGGCGACGCGGCCCCCGGGCGCGAGACGGAGAGGTGCGAGCTGGGTGGCTTGCATGAGAGACGGTGTGGCTACCCCCTCGCTCTCAGGGCGCGCTGGAGCAGCCAGGCGCAGACGCCGACCCCCAGGCCGACGAGCCCCGCCAACAGGAAGGCGGTCTGGCTCGCGGCGGCACCGTCCTGCGGACCCTGCTCACCCGCCAATCCCCGTAACACGCTGCTTCTGGCGCGTCGGGGTGGTGTAGGAGGACAGGGTGCCGTCCGTGATGGATCGCATGGGCGTGTCTGGGGGGGGCGATGCGGCGCGAGTGTGCGGGGCACGCGCAGCGCCTTCAGGTCTGGCACCTGACACGGGACCGCAGGCCTCGCATGTCGGCGCGAAAAGCGTGAATAAGTCACGCAGCGGGGTCGGCGGGCCAGGAGCCCGCCCACTCAGACGGCGGTCGCAGTGACCGGGTCTTCAGGAGAGGAGTCCGGGGACGGTGTGGGACCGGCTGCCTCATCCTGCGGGCCCGTGGGCAGGTGGGTCACGGGCTGTCTGGCCCGGCGCGCCAGCAGGTGCGCGATGCCAGCGTGCAGGCCGACGGCGACCAGGCTGCCTGCGGCCCCACCCGTGATCGCCGCGGTGACTGGCGATTGGACCAGGCGTGTCCCCAGGTAGCTCGCCCACCCGGCGAGCGCGCCGACCATGAGGGAGGCGCCCATCACCGAGGCCGACCGCAGCACGCGGCAGGCACGGGCCCGAAGCGAGCCCTCGGCCAGGGGAGCCGTCGCCCGCGGATAGCTCACGGCGGACTCGCCACGCATTTCGAAGCTGAAGGAGACACGGCGTGATCCGCTCCGGGGCGTCACCGTGAAGCGCTCGTGGGTGCGGGACTCGATCATGGTGCTGGCGGTGGCGTCAGAGCTCCGCGTCGTCCGGTCCGTCGGCTGGGGGCGGTCCGGTTCGACTGAGGCACCAGAGGATTCCCATGCATCCTGCGAAGACTGCAGCGCCAGCGATGGCGCCGTCGGAGGTATGCGGGCTGTCCTGCTCGTTCTTGCGTTGCAGGATCGCTGTGGCCCATCCGGCCAGGGTGCCCAGGGCCAGGCTGAACATCACGGCCAGGCTGCGCTGGCAGCACCGCGCCCGGGCGCGCTCACGCAGCCGGGTTGCCTCTTCGGGTGCGGGCTCTTGCCTCGTTCTCAGAAGGCTCGGCGGCGGGAGGGAGAGCCCGCTTTTGGCGGTCGGCTCGTTTCGCCGGTTCGGTGGGGTCCACACACGGACACGGGCGGGGGCCGCCTCATCGGCGTCGGCTTCGTCGACGTCCGCCTTGCGGGAGGCGTGTGCGCCGGCCCGGATCGCGATGACGGCGGCTGGGGGCTGGGTCGGCCGCGGGGCTGCGAGCTTGGAATTGAACATGGGTGTTCCTGGAGGGGGAGTGGCGGACTGCAGGTCGGCAGCCCTGACGCGTCCGGATGCCGCCTGCTTTGCAACGTGCCAGGACCGTGGCGCCTGTGGCCGCGCAGTCTGCCCAATCGATCCCAGGCCGGGTCCGACCTGGCTGACGCCACGTGCGGCGGTGGGTCAGCCCGCTGCCGCGTCCGCCTGCGCCTTGCGCGCGGCGAACTCGGCGCGCAGCGCCCGCAGCTTCTCGCGGGGGTCTTCCTTCGCCGTGGTCTTGTCCAGGGCCATCTCGGCGATGAAGCGGCTGGGGACACCAGCCACCGTCTCGCGCCCCTTCTTGCGGCGCTTGACCCAGCTCACCGCGAGCGAGCGCTGCGCGCGGGTGATGCCCACGTACATCAGGCGCCGCTCCTCCTGCAGCCGCTGCAGGATGCCCTCATTGGCCTCGCCCTTGGCGCCATCGTCGTCGTCGAGCTTGAAGGGCAGCAGGCCCTCGTTGCAGCCGGCCAGCACCACGTGCGGCCACTCCAGGCCCTTGGAGGCGTGCAGGGTGGAGAGGGTGACCACGTTCTGGTCCTTCTCGCGTTCGCTCAACGTCGAGAGCAGCGAAATGGTCTGCGCCACTTCGAGCAGGGATTTCTTTTCGCCCACCACCGCCACGCCGGCGGCGTCGTCGATCTCGCCGCCGCAGCGGCCGGCCATCCAGTCGCAGAACTCCAGCACGTTGGTCCAGCGGGAGGCGGCAAGCTTCTCGTTGTCCTCGCTGTCGTACAGGTGCTTCTCGTAGCCGATGTCCTTGAGCCAGTCGGCGAGGAAGCTGCGCGCGTCCTCGGCGCCCATCGTGTGGCGGGCGCGGTACTCGAGGTCGTTCACGTAGCGGCCGAACTCGTGCAGGCTGCCCAGGGCGCGCCCGCTGAGCACCGAGCCCAGCGAGTTCGAGAACAGCGCCTCGAACAGCGAGAGCTTGAACTTGCTCGCGTACTCGCCCAGGGTGCCCAGGGTCTGGTGGCCGATGCCGCGCTTGGGCGTGGTGACCGCGCGCAGGAAGGCCGGGTCGTCATCGTTGTTCACCCACAGGCGCAGCCAGGCGCACAGGTCGCGGATCTCGGCGCGGTCGAAGAAGCTCTGGCCGCCCGAGACCTTGTAGGGGATCTGCGCCTTGCGCAGGGCCTGCTCGAACACGCGCGCCTGGTGGTTGGCGCGGTACAGGATGGCGAAGTCCTTCCAGTCCTTGTTCACGCCATTGGCGCGGATCGACTGGAAGCGCGCCACCGCGCGCTCCGCCTCGTGCTCCTCGGCGTCGCAGTCGACCACCCGCACCGGCTCGCCCTCGCCCAGCTCGGAGAACAGGGTCTTGGGAAACAGCTTCGGGTTGGGCTGGATGACGTTGTTGGCTGCGCGCAGGATGGCGCTGGTGGAGCGGTAGTTCTGCTCCAGCTTCACCACCTTGAGCGCGGGGAAGTCCTGCGGGAGCTTGCGCAGGTTGTCCAGGGTGGCGCCGCGCCAGCCGTAGATGGACTGGTCGTCGTCGCCCACCGCGGTGAAGCGTCCGCGCTCGCCCACCAGGAGCTTGAGCAGCTCGTACTGGGTGGCGTTGGTGTCCTGGTACTCGTCGACCAGCACATGGCCCAGAGCCTGCTGCCACTTGGTGCGCACCGCCTCGTGGTCCTGCAGCAGCTTGAGCGGCAGACCGATCAGGTCGTCGAAGTCCACGCTCTGGTAGGCGGTGAGGCGCTCCTCGTAGCGGGCCATCACGCGGGCGATGATGCGGGCGTTGTCGTCGGCGGCCTGGGCCTCGGCCTGGGCGGCGGTCAGGCCCATGTTCTTCCACAGGCTGATGGTCCACTGCCACTGGCGCGCGGTGGCCGCGTCCACGCTGCCGCCGGCGTCCTTGAGGATGGAGACGACGTCGTCGCTGTCCAGGATGGAAAACTGGGGCTTGAGGCCCAGGGCCGCGCCGTCCTCGCGCAACAGGCGCACGCCCAGCGCGTGGAAGGTGCAGATCACCACGTCCTTGGCCTCGCGGCCGATGAGGTGCTTGGCCCGCTCGCGCATTTCGCTGGCGGCCTTGTTGGTGAAGGTGATGGCGGCGATGCGCTTGCCCGCCACGCCCGACTGAATGAGGCGGGCGATCTTGTGGGTGATCACGCGGGTCTTGCCCGACCCGGCGCCCGCCAGAACCAGGCAGGGGCCATGCAGGTAGTTGACCGCTTCCTGTTGCGCGAGATTGAGGCCGGACATCGGGGGCGAATGATACCGACCGCGGCCGCGTCACAATCTGGCCGTGCTCGACATTCTGCGTGTCACCTTCCCCTTCTTCGCCCTGGTCCTGTGCGGCTACCTGGCGGCGCGCGCGCGCCTGCTGCCGCTGGAGGCGATCGGCGGGCTGAACGCCTTCGTGCTTTATTTCGCGCTGCCCTGCATGTTGTTCCGGTTCGGGGCGGCCACGCCGGTGGCGCGCCTGTTCGATCCGGCGGTGGCTGCCATCTGGCTGCCCTGCGGCCTGCTGCTGGTGGCGGGCGCGCTGCGGGCCGCGCGGGCCGCCGGCACGAACTGGAACGACGCCGCCTTCGGCGCGCTCGTCACCGCCTTCCCCAACACCGGCTTCATGGGCGTGCCCCTGCTGGTGGCCCTGCTCGGGGCGCAGGCGGCGGGCCCGATCATCGCCACCATGCTGATCGACATGGTGGTGACCACCTCGGTCTGCATCGCCTTCTCCCGCCTTGACGCGGCGCAGGGTGACGCCGCCGGCGGCGCCCTCGCCGCGGCCCGGCGCGCCCTGCGGGGCATGGCGGTCAACCCCATGCCCTGGTCCATCCTGCTCGGGGGCGCCGCCTCCTGGCTGCAGCTCGAGCCGGTGCGTCCCCTGGGCGCGGCCATCGGCCTGCTGGCCGATGCGGCCTCGCCGGTGGCCCTGTTCACCATCGGCGCGGTGCTGGCGCGGGCCCGCATGCTGGAGGCCGGCGCGGGCCAGGCCCCCACATCGTGGCGGGGCGTGGTGGGGCTGTCCCTGGCCAAGCTGCTGCTACACCCCCTGCTGGTGCTGGCGGCCGGCCAGGGCGCCATCGCCCTGGGGCTGCCGCTCTCCCCCGCCACCCTCACCGTGGTCGCCCTGGCGGCCGCCCTGCCCAGCGCCAGCAACGTCTCCCTGCTGGCGGAGCGCTTCGGCGCGGACACCGGGCGGGTGGCGCGCATCATCCTGCTCACGACCGCCGCGGCCTTCCTCACCTTTTCCGGCGCGGTGGCCTGGCGGGCCTGAGTCCCGCCGCCGGGGGCGAGGCCTGGCCCCTTCGGAGCGCCTGCCTGGACAGGCGGCCGAAGTCCTTAGAATCGAGGGTTGTCCGGCGCTGCCCGGCCTGCCCGACCCGGCGCGCTGACTGGCTCCCGATTCGATCCCGATCCGTGACGGAGTTGTCACAGGACGATAGACACAGGACTCTATCTAGGACTTATGGCCAAGGAAGAACTCATTGAAATGCGTGGCCGCGTGGCCGAAGTGCTGCCGGACTCGCGCTATCGCGTGATCCTGGAGAACGGTCACGAGCTGATCGCCTATTCCGGCGGCAAGATGCGCAAGAACCACATTCGCATCATCGCGGGTGACGACGTCACGCTGGAACTCTCGCCCTACGACCTGAACAAGGGCCGCATCATGTTCCGTCACCTGCCGGATCGTCCGCGTCCGGGCGGCCCCGGCGCCCCCGGCGGCCACCAGCGCCGCTGATCTCCCCCCGCGGCCCTCAGGCGCCGCGGAAGATGAAGTAGACCGCGCCCACCAGGCACAGCGCCGCCCACAGGTAGTCCAGGCGCAGCGGCTCCTTCATCACCCCCACCGCGAAGGGCACGAAGACCGTGAGGGTGATCACCTCCTGCACGATCTTGAGCTGCCCCACCGACATTCCGGCCTGCTGGTAGCCGATGCGGTTGGCGGGGACCTGCAGCAGATACTCCGCCAGGGCGATTCCCCAGCTCGCGACCGCCGCCAGGTACCAGGGCGAGGTCGCCAGGCTCCGGAGGTGCCCGTACCAGGCCAGGGTCATGAACACGTTGGACGCCAGGAGCAGGGCGACGGTCTGGAAATGCGCGGCGGTCATGGCCGGAGCATAGCGAGCGCGGACCCGCCATCCCTCCCGCGTCCCAGCGGACCCGTGCGCCTCCCGTTCGCCCACACCCTCCGGCGGCAGGCAGCGTGCCGTGCCGGACTTGCCCGGCCCTGCTTCTTCAGTTGCGCTCCTTCGGCTCCGCTTCCCTTTGCCGGTGGCTTGTGGACAATGGTCGCATGACCCTGGCAACTCCCGCTGTCTGCCTGGTCGGTGCGCCGACGGATGTGGGCGCAGGCCTGCGCGGTACCGGCATGGGACCGGCGGCCCTGCGCGTCGCGGGCCTGGCCGAGGCGATCCGCGCCCAGGGCCGCGCCGTCATCGATGCCGGCGACCTGGCCGGCCCGCCCCATCCCGGCGAGGGCAGTGGGTTGCAGGGACTCAGGCACGTCGACGAGGTGGTGGCCTGGAACCGGGCCGTCTTCGATGCCGTTGCCGCCGCCCTGGGACGCGGCGAGTTTCCGCTTCTCATGGGCGGTGACCATTCACTTGCCGTCGGCTCGATCAGCGCCGTCGCCGCGCACTGCCGTCGCCAGGGCCGGCGCCTGCAGGTGCTGTGGCTGGACGCGCACGCCGACGCCAACACCGGCACCACCAGCCCGAGCGGCAACCTCCATGGCATGCCGGTCGCCTGCCTGCTGGGGCAGGGGCCGCCGGCCCTCACCGGCTGGAGCGGCGCGCCTGCGGCCCTGCAGGGCCCCGACCTCGCCTTCATCGGCATCCGCAGCGTCGACGCGCAGGAGAAGTTGGCCATCCACCAGCTGGGCCTGCGGGTCTTCGACATGCGGCACGTCGACGAGCACGGCATGCGCGCCACCGTCGCCGAGGCCCTGCAGGGACTGGACGCCGACACCCACCTGCACCTGAGCTTCGACGTCGACGTGCTCGACCCACAGGACGCGCCCGGCGTGGGCACGCCGGTGCCCGGCGGACCCACCTACCGGGAGATGCAGCTGTGCATGGAAATGGTGGCCGACACCGGCCGCCTCGCCTCACTCGACATGATGGAGGTCAACCCCGCGCGTGACCTGCGCAATCGCACCGCTGAAGTGGCAGTCGATCTGGTGCGCAGCCTCTTCGGCGCCTCGACCCTGGTGCGGCCTGCGGCAGGTTAGGGACGGGCGGCGCGAGACGTTGCGCCCGGCCGGCTGGGACCCGTCCGCTCAGGGCCGCCCGGGCCCGGGCGGCCTGGCGCCGGTCCCGGCGTCCAGGCCCGCGTCCGTGCCGGCATCCGGCCCTGCATCCCCCCGCGGACCCGGCAGGTCGCGCTCAATGTCGCCGGCCTCGTCGCTGCCCCCGGACTCCACATCCTCGTCGGAGAGGGACGCCTCGTCGAGGTCGGTGAAGACCTCGTCGTCGGCCCAGGCCTCCGGGTTGCCGTCGGGTCCGCCGATGCGGACCACCCGATCGGGCAGGATGTCGCCGCCCTCCTTGGTGTCGGCCCCCGAGACGACGCCGCGCTCGCCGGTGCCCATGGAGTCGCTGTCGCCATGGACTTCGTGGGTACCCAGCGCGTCGCTGCCGCTGTCGGAGTTGTCGCTCGGTCCGAGCAGGTCCGCGCTGCGGCCTGAGGGGAAGAGGGGAGCCTTGTCGGCCCCCATGATGCTGCTGTAGGCCATGGGCCCTCCAGTGCGCCCGCCGCGGGCGCTTCGTGTCATGCAAGCATGCAGTGTGCGGGCCCGCTTGTGAAGCCCCCGTCGGCCATCGCCCTACAGACGTGTAGGAGTGGCCGAGGCCGCCGTCCGCGGGCATGTCGATTGCCGCTCCCGGTCCCCACTCACATTGATTTTCTGCGGGAGGTGTTCCATGGCCCAGACCGACATGCACCCGGGCGCCGCGATGCGCTCCTCCTCGTCCTCGCGCATGAATGCGCTGGACTGGATCGCGCTCGTGCTCCTGATCATCGGAGGCCTGAACTGGGGCCTCATCGGCGCCATCGGGGTCGACCTGGTGGCCACCCTGTTCGGCAGCGGCTCGGCGATCACGCGCGGCGTCTACCTGCTGGTGGGCCTGTCGGCCCTGTACGGCTTCATCATGATGGCCCGCCTCGGGCGCGAGCCGGGGCGCTGAGGCCAGGCGCGGACCTCAGGTCTTGGGCGGGCGCCCGCCAAAGATGGCGGTGCCCACGCGGACCATCGTGCTGCCGGCGGCGATGGCGGCGTCGAGGTCGCCGCTCATGCCCATGGACAGGGTGTCCAGGGGCAGGCCCTCGGCCCGCAGGGCGTCGAAGAGCGCGCGCGCCTGCCGGTGCACCGCGAGCTGGTCCTCGTAGCGGGCCGCGGGCTCGGGAATCGTCATGAGCCCGCGCAGGCGCAGGCGCGGGAGCGCCGCCACCTCACGGGCCAGCGCCGCCACTTCTCCCGGGACCAGCCCCGCCTTGTTGGCGCCGCCGTCGATGTTGACCTGCAGGCAGCAGTTGAGGGGCGGCAGGCTTTCGGGGCGCTGTTCCGAGAGGCGCTGGGCGATCTTGAGCCGGTCCACCGAGTGGGCCCAGTCGAAGTGCTCGGCGACCAGCCGGGTCTTGTTGCTCTGGATGGGGCCGATGCAATGCCACTCCAGGCCGAGATCGGCCAGCTGGCCGATCTTGTCGACGGCCTCCTGGATGTAGTTCTCGCCGAAGGCGCGCTGGCCGCAGGCGGCCGCTTCGCGGACGGCATCGGCGCCGAAGGTCTTGGAAACGGCCAGGAGCGTGACTTCCTCCGGCGCCCGTTGTGCGGAGGCACAAGAGGTGGCAATTCGTTCCCGGATGGTTTCCAAATTGAGGCAAATGGTGTTCATAATGGGTCGGACCCAGCGCCGAATCCGGAGACCTTCGTGGATATTACCCAGCTGCTCGCTTTTGCCGTCAAGAACAAGGCGTCCGACCTGCACCTGTCGGCCGGCCTGCCGCCCATGATCCGGGTGCACGGCGACATCCGTCGCATCAACGTCGATCCGCTGGACGACAAGCAGGTCGAGGCGATGGTCTACGACGTGATGAACGACAGCCAGCGGCGTCAGTACGAGGAATTCCTCGAGTGCGACTTCTCCTTCGAGGTCCCGGGCCTGGCGCGGTTCCGGGTCAACGCCTTCCACCAGCAGCGCGGCGCAGCGGCGGTGATGCGTACCATCCCCAGCAAGATCCTCACCCTCGAGCAGCTCGCCGCGCCGCGCATCTTCGGCGACCTGGCGCTGCGCCCGCGCGGGCTGGTGCTGGTCACCGGCCCCACCGGTTCGGGCAAGTCCACCACGCTGGCCGCGATGGTGGACCACCTCAACGACCATGAGCAGGGCCACATCGTCACCATCGAGGACCCGATCGAATTCGTCCACACCTCGCGCAAGTGCCTGGTGAACCAGCGCGAGGTCGGGGGCAGCACGCTGTCCTTCGCTGCCGCCCTCCGGTCGGCCCTGCGCGAGGACCCCGACGCCATCCTGGTGGGCGAGATGCGCGACCTCGAGACCATCCGCCTCGCCCTCACCGCGGCCGAGACCGGCCACCTGGTCTTCGGCACCCTGCACACCTCGAGCGCGGCCAAGACGGTGGACCGCATCATCGACGTCTTCCCCGGCGACGAGAAGGAGATGGTGCGGGCCATGCTGTCCGAGTCGATGGTGGCCGTGATCTCGCAGACGCTGTGCCGGCTGCGGGACGGCACCGGCCGGGTGGCGGCGCACGAGATCATGCTGGGCACCCCCGCCATCCGCAACCTGATCCGCGAGGGCAAGGTGGCGCAGATGTATTCGACCATCCAGACCGGCCAGAGCCTGGGCATGCAGACCCTGGACCAGTGCCTGGCCGACCTGGTGCGCCGCGGACTGGTCACGCCCGCCGAGGCCCGCTCCCGCGCCCGCTCGCCCGAGAATTTCGTCGGCTGAGGGCCGCACACCGGTCTCCGGACCGGTGACCGAGGGCGGTGCGGGCCTTCGCGGCACCCGCGGGCGCGAACCCTCGCCTGACTCCTAGAATGGCCTCAACCCACAAGAGCCAGGAGACACCCGCGATGCCCACCACCCATCCCCGCAACTACGACAAAGTCGCCCCGCGCCGCGTGGCCTTCCTCGGCCTGGGCGTCATGGGCCTGCCGATGGCCGGCCACCTGGCCCTGGCCGGTCATCAGGTCACCGTCTACAACCGCAGCCCCGCCAAGGCCCAGGCCTGGGTCGCCGAATTCAAGGGCGCGAGCGCGCCCACCCCGCGCGAGGCGGCGGCGGGGTGCGACATCGTGTTCTGCTGCGTCGGCAACGACGACGACCTGCGCGCCGTGGTCCTGGGGCCCGATGGCGCCCTGGCCGGCATGAAGCCGGGCGCGATCTTCGTTGACCACACGACGGCCTCCGCCGATGTCGCGCGCGAGCTGCACGCGGTCGCCAGCAAGCTGGGCATCGCCTTCGTCGACGCGCCGGTCTCCGGCGGCCAGGCGGGTGCGCAAAATGGCCTGCTCACCGTCATGTGCGGCGGCGAAGCCGGCCCCTTCGAGGCCATGCAACCGGTGGCCATGGCCTACTCGCGCGCGGTCACCCTGCTGGGTGGCCCGGGCGCCGGCCAGCTGGCCAAGATGGTCAACCAGATCTGCATCGCCGGCCTGGTGCAGGGCCTGTCCGAGGCCATCGCGTTCGGCCAGAAGGCCGGCCTGGACATGCACCAGGTGCTCGAGGTGATCGGAAAGGGCGCCGCCCAGAGCTGGCAGATGGACAACCGCGGCAAGACGATGGTGGACGACCGCTTCGACTTCGGCTTCGCGGTCGACTGGATGCGCAAGGACCTGGGCCTGGTGATGCAGGAAGGCCGCCGCAACGGCGCCCGGCTGCCGGTGACCGCCCTGGTCGACCAGTTCTACGCCGACGTCCAGCAAATGGGCGGTGGACGCTGGGACACCTCCAGCCTGATCAAGCGTCTGCGCTGAAGGCTCAGCGCCCCTGCACGTTCGAGACCGGCGCCACCGCGGGTGCGGCCTGGCGCGGCACCAGCCGCTGCAGTTCTTCTTCCGAAATGATCTCGAAGGCGCGCACGACCCGCAGCACGCCGGGGATGCCGCGCACCAGGCTGGTGGCGCGGTCGGCCTCGCGGGCGGTGACCCGACCCATCAGGTAGACGGTGCCGCGCTCGGTCTGCACCTTGAAGGCGCCGGCGCTGAGGTCCCGCGCGTCCAGCAGGGTGGCCTTCACCTTGGTCGCGATCAGCAGGTCGTTGGAGCGCTGGCTCAGCGAGGAGATGACCTGCACGCCCAGTTCGTTGATCACGCCGCCCACGTTCTCCACCTTGCGCACGATCTGTTCGACCGTCTCGCGGGTGACCTGGTCGGGCACCTCGCCGGTGAGCAGCACCTGGCGGTTGAAGCTGGTGACGGCCACATGGACCCGGTCGCCCAGGGCTTCGCGGACCCGTGCGCCGGCCTTGAGCTCGATGGTCTCGTCCTCGAGCTGGGTGCCCGAGGTGCGGCGGTCGGTGGCGACCATGGCGGTGACGGCGGCGCCGCCCAGCACCAGTGGCGCGCAGGCGCTCAGGGTGGCGGCGAGGCTGGCGGCGGCGGCCGCGGCCAGGGTGAGGCGTTGGAGTTGCTTGAGGGTCATGCGTTGGCGTCCTGATCTCCGAGCAGCGTGGCGTCCACACCGTCACAGAGGCAATGGATGGACAGGAGGTGCACCTCCTGGATGCGGGCGGTGCGCTCGTGCGGCACACAGATGTGCACGTCGGTCTCGTGCAGGGCCTGGTTCATCTTGCCACCGCCGCGGCCGGTGAGGGCGATCACGGTCATCTCGCGGGCATGGGCGGCTTCCACCGCGGCCAGCACGTTGGCCGAATTGCCGCTGGTGGTGATGGCCAGCAGGACGTCGCCGGGCTGGCCCAGTGCGCGCACCTGCTTGGCGAAGATCTGGTTGAAGTCGTAGTCGTTGGCGACCGCGGTCAGGATGGAGCTGTCGGTGGTGAGGGCGATGGCGCCCAGCTCGGGGCGCTCGCGCTCGAAGCGGCCGACGAACTCGGCGGCGAAGTGCTGGGCGTCGGCGGCGGAGCCGCCATTGCCGCAGGCCAGCACCTTGCCGCCGCTGGTCACGCTGGCCAGCACCGCCTGGATGGCCGCGGCGATGGGCTTGTTCAGCGTTTGCGCGGCCTGGTACTTGAGGTCGGCGCTGTCGACGAAGTGCTGCTGGATGCGTTGTTCAAGCATGGAAAAGGATGATACCCGCGCCGCGCTTCACCCGGCGTCGAAGGCGGCCTTGAGCCATTGCAGCCGTCCGCCCTCGATGGCGACCACGTCGAAGCGGCAGGGGGGCGGCGCGCGAAGGCGCAGCAGGTAGCTGCGCGCGGCCCGGATCACCCGCGCCTGCTTGGTGGCGCCGATGCTCGCCGCCGCGCCGCCGAAGCGGGCGTCGGCGCGCTGGCGCACCTCGACGAAGACCAGGGTGCCACAGGGCTCGCGCAGGATCAGGTCGACCTCGCCGCCGCCGCGTCCCGGGGTCCGATAATTGCGCGCGACGAGGCGCAGTCCCGCGGCGCACAGGTGCGCCAGGGCGCGGTCCTCGGCCGCATCGCCCACCGACTTGGTGGTTTTTCTTGCCGGGAGCTCCATGACCGTCCCCTTTGCTTTGGCCCAGGCCGCCGCCCGAGAGGCGGCCGGCGCGCAGGATTATCCGAAGGGCGCCCTCTACATGGTGGCCACGCCGATCGGCAACCTGGCCGACGTCAGCCTGCGGGCCCTGCATGTCCTCGCCCTGGTCGACGCCATCGCCTGCGAGGACACCCGCCAGGCCCAGGGCCTGCTGCGTGGCCTGGGCCTGGAGCGGCCGGCCGGGGGCTTCATCGCCGCCCACCAGCACAACGAGGCCGAGGCGGCGCAGCAGCTGCTGCATCGTCTCGCCGCGGGCGAGCGGGTGGCCTACCTGAGCGACGCCGGCACACCGGCGGTGAGCGACCCGGGCGCCCGCCTGGCCGCCGCGGTGCAGGCGGCCGGCCATCGGGTGCTGCCCCTGCCGGGCGCCAGCAGCGTGACCGCGGTGCTCAGCGTCGCGGGCGCGGCCGGGTCCGACCCGTCCTTCGTCTTCGCCGGCTTCCTGCCGACCAAGGCCGGCGAGCGCGCCGCCGCGGTGCAGGCCCTGGCCGGCGAGGCGCGGGCGGTGGTGCTGCTGGAGGCACCGCACCGCATCGCCGAGCTGGCGCAGGCGCTGGCGGTGCTGGGCGCGCGGCCCCTCACCGTCGGGCGTGAGCTCACCAAGCAGTTCGAGCAGGTGCGCACCCTGCCCTGCGAGGCCTTCGCCGGCTGGCTGGCCGAGGACGCCCAGCGCCTGCGCGGCGAGTTCGCGCTGGTGCTGCATCCCTGGGCGCAGGCGCAGCCGGCCGACGAGGGCCTGGCGCTGCTGCGCCTGCTGCTGGCGGAACTGCCGCTCAAGACGGCGGTGCGCATCGCTGCGGAGGCGAGCGGCGCGTCGCGCAATGTGCTGTACGAGAAAGCCCTGAAGCTCAAGCAGGGTGGCGGTGTCGAGGACAGCGGCGAAGCGGATTGAATTCGGCGCAGGGCGCGGACCGCACCACGTATCAGGGGGCGCCGCCACAGGCGAGCCGGCCCCGGGTGAGCCGATCAGCCAACAAGCCGCTGAACGGCTTTCACCTCACACCGCCAGCGGATCCACGTCCACCGCCCAGCGGATCAATCCCGTTATGCGCTGACCGTGCAGCACCTCTTGCCAGGCCGAGAGAAAGCGCTGCAGCGCGGGCCGCGAGCCGCTTTCCACCAGCAGCTGCGCCCGCTCCACGTTCGCCACCCGCTGCAGGGCCATGGGCACCGGGGAATAGAGCAGCACCTGCCCGGTCGGGTCCAGGCCCTCGGCGCCGTCACGCACCGCCTGCAGCCAGGCCTGCGCCACTTCCTGCGTGCGGGCCTCGGCGCGCACCAGGGCCTGGAAGGCGAAGGGCGGCATGCCGGCGCCTTCGCGCTCCTTCAGTTGCGCGGCGGCGAAGGCCGGGTAGTCGTGCCGGCGCAGCGCGTCGAACAGCGGGTGCGCCGGGTTCCAGGTCTGCACCCACATCTGGCTCGCGCCCGCCTGCGCCGCGTCGCGCCCGGCGCGGCCGGCGGCCTGCATCAGCAGCGAGAACAGGCGCTCGGGCGCGCGGAAGTCGCTCGAATAAAGCGCCGAGTCCGGATTGACCGCCGCCACCAGGGTGATGCGGCGGAAGTCGTGGCCCTTGGTGACCATCTGCGTGCCTACCAGTACGTCCACCTCGCCCGCATGCACCTGCGCCAGCTGCGCCTCCAGCGCGCCCTTGGCGCGGGTGGTGTCGGCGTCCATGCGCGCCACCCGCACTGGCCGGGGCTGGCCGTCCGCGCCCGGCGCGCTGACCTGGGCCAGGAGCGCGGCGATCTGCTCCTCCAGCTGCTCGGTCCCCTTGCCCACCGGCGCGATGTCCACGTTGCCGCAGGAGGGGCAGGCGCGCGGCACCCGCTCGGTGAGGCCGCAGTGGTGGCAGCGCAGCGTGCGGTCGACCTTGTGGAAGACGCGGAAGGCGCTGCAGTGCGGGCAGTCGCTCTTCCAGTCGCAGGACGTGCAGGCCAGCACCGGGGCGTAGCCGCGCCGGTTGAGGAACAGCAGCGACTGCTCGCCGCGCGCGATCCGCTCGCCAATGGCCTCGATCAGGGCGGGCGCGAGCAGGGTCTTCTTCGGCTGCAGGTTCATGTCCACCAGCCGCACCTGCGGCAGCACCCCGGCACCGACGCGCTCGGGCATGTCCAGGCGCAGGTAGCGGCCGGCCTCCGTGGCCTGCCAGCTCTCCAGCGAGGGCGTGGCCGAACCCAGCACCACCGGCACCGACTCCAGCCGGCCGCGCAGCACCGCGAGGTCGCGCGCGGAGTAGCGCGCGCCTTCCTGCTGCTTGTAGCTGGGGTCGTGCTCCTCGTCGACCACGATCAGGCGCAGGCCCGGCAGCGAGGCGAAGACCGCCATGCGGGTGCCCAGCACGATGCGCGCCTGCCCCGCGTGGGCGGACAGCCAGCTGGCCAGGCGCTGCGCCGGCGTGAGCCCGCTGTGCATCGGGACCACCTGCTGCACCCCGAAGCGCTCGGTGAAGCGCGCCAGCAGCTGCGGGGTGAGGTTGATCTCGGGAACCATCACCAGCACCTGGGCCTGCGGGTCCGCGGCCAGCGCCCGGGCCGCGGCGCGCAGGTAGACCTCGGTCTTGCCGCTGCCGGTGGCGCCGAACAGGAGGAAGGGCTTCTCGTGGCCGCTGGCCTGGATCTGCGCCAGCGCGGTCTCCTGCTGCGCGGTCGGCGCGGGCAGGGCGGCTTCGGTGGGCGGCGTGTCGTCCGCCCCGGGCTTGCGGCGCTTGAGGCGCCGGGCCAGCTGCACGGTATCGAGGTCGCGCAGCTGCGGCGGCAGCGCGGCCAGCGCCACCTCGCCCAGGCCGCGCTGGTAATACCCGGCAGCGAAGGCCACCAGCCTGCACCAGGAGGGGGAAAGCGGTGGCAGGGCGTCCAGCGCGGCCGCGATGGAACGTTCCTCGACCCCCTCGGGCGCGGGCTCGGACACCGTGTCCCAGACTACGCCCAGCACCTCCCGCTTGCCCAGCGGCACACGGACCAGCGTGCCCGGCGCGAGCGCGGACTCACTCCGATAGCTCAGCGGTCCGCGCAGCCCGCTGTGGGCGGGCGTGGCGACGACGACGGACAGGCGGTGTGACATCGGTCAGTTCAAACTTAGCCCGCGATCCTCAGACGGGCAACAGGATTCACGCTCAAGTCCTTGAATCTAAACCGATTTGAAAGACATCCAGCGATCCTGTGGATAACTTTGTTGATAGTCGACCCTGACGCGTCCGCAAGCCTTGAAAAATCAAGCGTTCCACTGCGATGCTGAGAAAATTGGCAGTCCATGAAGCCTATATGAATCAACAACTTAGGAGCGCTGCTGTGGAAACTGCCCGGCATGTTCCCTACAGCAATATTCCTCGGCCCGCCACACGCTTTTTGTGCATAAGTCAAGGTTCGCGCCCCCCTGAAAACCGCAAACCGAGGGCCTAGCGGCTGCTTTGACGGGTAAACCTTGGGCTCAGCCGTGAGTCAGGCCGCGTAGCTTGCGCGAATGGCCGTGAACGGCCTCGACGAGGGCCAGCACATGCTCGGGCGGCGTGTGCTGGCTGATGCCGTGGCCCAGGTTGAAGATGTGCGTCGGGCCCTGGCCCGACCCCTGGTGCGGCGCGCCGAAGCTGTCCAGGAGCTTCACCGCCTCGGCCTGCACCTGCGCCGGCGGGGCGAAGAGGACGTTGGGATCCAGATTGCCCTGCAGGGCCTTGCGGTCGCCCACCAGGGCGCGGGCGCGGCCGAGGTTGACCGTCCAGTCCAAGCCCAGCACCTCGCAATCGAGCTCGCCCATCTCGGACAGCCACAGGCCGCCGCCCTTGGTGAAGACGATGCGCGGGATGGTCGCGCCCTCGTGGGTCCGCACCAGCTGCGCCAGCACCCGCCGGGTGTAGGCCAGGCTGAATTCCTGGAAGCAGCCGTCGGCGAGCACGCCGCCCCAGCTGTCGAAGATCATCACCGCCTGCGCGCCGGCGCGGATCTGCTCGTTGAGGTACAGGGCCACCGCGTCGGCGTTGACCGCCAGGATGCGGTGCATCAGGTCGGGGCGGGCGTACATCAGCGCCTTGACGTGGCGATAGTCCGACGAGCCGCCGCCCTCGACCATGTAGCAGGCCAGGGTCCAGGGGCTGCCCGAGAAGCCGATCAGCGGCACCCGGCCGTCCAGCGCCTTGCGGATCGAGGTGACGGCGTCGAAGACGTAGCGCAGCTTGTCCATGTCGGGCACGGCCAGCGCCTGCACCGCGGCCTCGTCGCGCACCACGCGCTCGAATTTCGGCCCCTCGCCCTGGGCGAAGGACAGGCCCAGGCCCATCGCATCGGGCACGGTGAGGATGTCGGAGAACAGGATGGCGGCGTCCAGCGGGTAGCGCTCCAGCGGCTGCAGCGTCACCTCGGTGGCGTAGTCGGTGTTCGTCGCCAGACCCATGAAGCTGCCGGCGCGGGCGCGGGTGGCGCGGTACTCGGGCAGGTCGCGGCCGGCCTGACGCATCAGCCACATGGGCGTGTGATCGGTGGCCTGGCGCAGGCAGGCGCGCAGGAAACTGTCGTTGCGCAGGGGGGCGAAGCTCATGGCCCGATTGTCGCAGGGGGCCAGGGCAGTCCTTGTGCGCCTGCTCAAGTCGCGCCGCATCCGACGCGGACTCGCCGGTGAATTCACGCCGGGGCCGCCGCCGCGCCCGCGGACACCCTGTCCAGCCACACGGGCGGGCGGAAAGCCCGTACGCTGGCTGGCTCGCCCCGCGGTCATCGCCGCCGGGGCGTCCGCAGGAGAGAGCCGTGGACTTCGCCTATCCCAGGCCGCAGCTGCAGCGCGCGAACTGGACTTCCCTCGACGGTCCGTGGCGTTTTGCCTTCGACGATGCCGGCGCCTGGCGCGAGCCCGCCGACGTGACGGAGTGGCCGCACGAGATCCGGGTGCCCTACCCGCCCGAGTCGCCGGCCAGCGGCATCGGCGACGGCGGCTTCCATCCGGTGTGCTGGTACCAGCGCGAGTTCGAGGCGCTGCCTGGCGACGACCGGGTGATGCTGCGCTTCGGCGCGGTGGACTACGCGGCGCGGGTCTGGGTCAATGGCCATCTCGCCGTCCTGCACGAGGGCGGGCACACGCCCTTCGCCGCCGACATCACCCACTTTCTCGACCCTTCGGGCCGGCAGCAACTCACGCTGCGGGCCGAGGACGAGCCCGGCGACCTGACCAAGCCGCGCGGCAAGCAGGACTGGCAGCTCGAGCCGCACGCGCTCTGGTACCCGCGCACCAGCGGCATCTGGCAGACCGTGTGGCTCGAGCGGGTGCCGCGCACCTACATCGAGAAGCTGCGCTGGACGCCGCGGGTCGAGGGCTTCGCCATCGGCTTCGAGGCGCGAATCGCCGGCGACCCGCGTGACGACCTGGCGGTCGACCTCACGCTCACGCTCGAGGGCCGCGTCCTGGCCCAGGACCGCTACAAGGTGGTGGGCGGCGAGGTCGACCGCTTCGTGGTGCTGTCCGACCCGGGTATCGACGACTTCCGCAACGAGATCCTCTGGAGCCCGGAGCGGCCCACGCTGATTGAGGCCGAGGTGCGGCTGCTCGCGGGCGGACAGGTGATCGACCCGATTCGCTCGTACACCGCGCTGCGCTCGGTGGGCACGCTGCGGGACCGCTTCATGCTCAATGGGCGGCCCTATGTGCTGCGCATGGTGCTGGACCAGGGCTACTGGCCCGAGACCCACCTGGCCGCGCCGGGTGACGCCGCGCTGCGCCGCGACGTCGAGCTGGCCAAGGCCATGGGCTTCAACGGCGTGCGCAAGCACCAGAAGATCGAGAACCCCCGCTACCTGTACTGGGCCGACCGGCTGGGCCTGCTGGTGTGGGAGGAGATGCCCTCGGCCTACCGCTTCACCCGCACCGCGATCAAGCGCACCGTGCGCGAATGGTCGGAGGCGATCGAGCGGGACTACAGCCACCCCTGCGTCATCGTCTGGGTGCCGTTCAACGAGTCCTGGGGCGTGCCCGAGCTCACCTCGGTGCAGAGCCACCGGCATGCGGTGGAGGCGCTCTATCACCTGACCCGCACGCTCGACGCGACCCGGCCGGTGATCGGCAACGACGGCTGGGAGTCGAGCGCCACCGACATCATCGGCATCCACGACTACGACGCGAACGTCGACCACCTGCGCGAGCGCTATGGCACCGACGGCTCGTCCGACCAGCTGTTCGACCGCCGCCGCCCGGGCGGCCGCATTCTCACCCTGGACGGCTACCCGCACAGGGGGCAGCCGGTGGTGCTGTCCGAGTTCGGCGGCATCGCCTTCCAGTCCCGGCCCGACCCGCAGGGCCGGCCGGTGTGGGGCTACACCCGCGCCCGAGACGCCGAGGACTTCGCCCGCCAGTACGAGCGCCTGGTGCATGCGGTGATCGAGACACCGCTGTTCAGCGGCTTCTGCTACACCCAGTTCAGCGACACCTTCCAGGAGGCCAACGGCCTGCTGCATGCCGACCGCAGCCCCAAGGTGCCGCTGGCGCGCATCCGGGCAGCCACCAGCCGCTCGCGCACCTACATCCCCGGAGGTGTGTGATGCAGCGGCTGGCGCTCACCAAGCCCGACGGCCGCGCGCTCACCCTCTATGCGCGCGGCCCGCTCGACCCGGCCATGACCGCGCCCAGTCCCTTTGCCGCGCCGCTGGGCGCATCGCCCCACCTGCGCTGGCACCCGCTGCGCGGCGAGTGGGTCACCTACGCCGCCTACCGCCAGGGCCGCACCTACCGGCCGCCGCCACAGTACAACCCGCTGGCGCCGACCCGCGACCCGGCCCACCCGACCGAAGTACCGGCGGGCGACTGGGAGGTGGCGGTGTTCGACAACCGCTTCCCCGCGCTGGCGCCCGCGTTCGCGCCAGGGCACTCGCCCGGCCGCGCCGCGGCGCAGTCCCTTTGGCAGCCCTCTTCGCATGCGCCGGCCAATGCCCCTGCATATGCCCCCGCAAATTCCCCCGCAAGTGCCCCCGCCGTCACCGGCGACACGACACCCGCCTTGCCCGTGCCCACCGCCCCCGCCGACGGCGCCTGCGAGGTGGTGGTCTTCACCCAGGACGCCGACGGCAGCCTCGGCGGTTTGCCGCTGGACCGCATCGAGCTGCTGCTCGAGGTCTGGGGCGACCGGCTGCTGCGCCTGGGCGCCCAGCCCCGCATCCACTATGTGCTGCCCTTCGAGAACCGGGGCCCCGAGGTCGGCGTGACGCTGCACCATCCGCACGGCCAGATCTACGCCTACCCGGTGCTGCCTCCGGTGCCGGCCCGCATGCGCGAGGTGGCGCAGGAGCACTGGCGCGCGCAGGGGCGGGGGCCGCTCACCGACCTGATCGCCGCCGAGCGCCATGACGGCCGCCGCCTGCTGTACGAGGGGCTGTACGCGGTCGCCTTCGTGCCGGCCTGCGCCCGCTACCCCTACGAGGCCTGGGTCGCGCCGTTGCGGCCGGTGGGCGCGTTCAACGACCTCGCGCCGCCGGAGCGGGCCGACCTGGCGCGCGCGCTCAAGACCGTGCTGCTGCAGTACGACGGGCTGTGGCAGCGGCCCTTCCCCTACCTGCTGGCCTGGTACCCCGCGCCCACCGACGGCGTGCCCGACCCGGGCTGGCACCTGCACGCCGAGCTGCTGCCGCCCTATCGGACGCCAGACCGCCTGAAGTTCCTCGCCGGCACCGAGCTCGCCGCCGGCTTCTTCGCGATGGATGTCCTGCCCGAGGACAAGGCCGCCGAGCTGCGCGCGGTGGAGGTGCGGCTGTGACCTCGTGCTCGGCCATGAGCCCTGGCTCGCCCGCGCCGGACCCGGGCTTTGCCGCCTGCTTCGGCGCCGAGCCCGAGGCCTGGGCCGCCGCGCCGGGCCGGGTCAACCTGCTGGGCGAGCACACCGATTACAACCAGGGCTTCGTTCTGCCCATCGCCATCCCGCAGCAGACGCGCGTGGCCCTGCGGCGCAACGGGCAGGATGTCTTCCGCCTGCACGCACGCGAGCTGGGCCTGTCGCTGCGCTTCACCCTGGACACCTTGCCCGCGGAGCAGTTCGCCCGCTACGTCTATGGCTGTCTGGTCGAGGCGCGCGCAGGCGGCGCCGAGGTGCCGCCCCTGGACATCCACATTGCTTCCGAGGTGCCCATGGGCGTGGGCCTGTCCTCCAGCGCCGCGCTCGAAGTGGCGACGCTGCGGGCGCTGCGGCAACTGCTCGCCCTGCCGCTCGATGATGTGCAGATCGCGCAGCTGGCGCAGCAGGCCGAGGTGCTGCATGCCGGCGTCCGCTGCGGCATCCTGGACCAGATGGCCGCCAGCCTCGCCGACACCCGCCGCGCGCTGCTGCTCGACACGCGCAGCCTCGCGCGCCGCTTCGTGCCGCTGCCCGCGGGCGGCGAGATTCTGGTGCTCGACTCGGGCCTGGCCCGCAGCCTGGCGGCCAGCGGCTACAACCAGCGCCGCGCCGAGTGCGAGGCAGCCGCCGCGCGCCTGGGCGTGGCGAGCCTGCGCGACCTGCCAGGCCTGCAGGCCCTGCCCGCGGTCGAGCGTCTGCCCGAGCCGCTCAATCGCCGGGTGCGGCATGTGCTCACCGAGAACGACCGTGTGCTGCGCGCCGCCGATGGCGTCGACGCCGCCAGCTTCGGCGCGCTGATGAACGCCTCCCACGCCAGCCTGCGTGACGACTACGAGGTCTCGACCCTGGACCTCGATCGCCTGGTGGCCCTGCTGCAGTCCCATCCCGACGTGTACGGCGCGCGCCTCACCGGCGCCGGCTTCGGCGGCGCCTGCGTGGCGCTGTGCCGGCCCGCGCGGCTGGCGCAGGCGGCCACCGAGGTGCTGGAGGCCTATGGCGCCAGCGGCGGCCAGGGCCGTGTCCTGGTGCCGCCCCAGGACCTCACCTCATGACGGCCGCCCGCAGGCCCTGGGCGCCGAGGGCCAGGGGCCGCTCCATCACCGAACGGTGCGCCTTGGCCAGGCGGCGGAAAGTGGCCAGCGCCTGCCCCACCACCTGGTCCATGTTGTAGTAGCGGTAAGTCGCCAGCCGGCCGACGAAGGTGACCTGGTCCAGCGTCTCGGCTTCGGCCTCGTAGCGGCGATACAGCTGTGCGTTCTCCGCCCGCGGCACCGGGTAGTAGGGGGCGCCCTCGTCACGCGGGTACTCGTAGACCACCGAGGTCCAGGCATGCTGCTGCCCGGTCAGGTGCTTGAACTCGGTCACGCGGGTGTAGGCGTAGTCGTTGGGGAAGTTGACCGTGCCCACCGGCTGGAACTGCGCCTGCGGCAGGGTCTCGTGCCGGAAGGCGAGGCTTCGGTAGGGGAGCCGGCCGTGGCGGTGGTCGAAGAAGGCGTCGATCGGCCCGGTGTAGACCATGTGCCGCCAGGGCAGCAGCGGCGCCACCTCGCGGTAGTCGGTCTGCAGCATCAGGTGGATGTTCGGGTGGGCCAGCAGGCGCTCGAACAGGCGGGTGTAGCCCTGGGCCGGCATGGCCTGGAAGCTGTCCTCGAAATAGCGGTCGTCGCGGTTGGTGCGGGTGGGCACGCGTGCGGTCACGCTGGCGTCGAGCTCGGACGGGTCCAGCCCCCACTGCTTGCGGGTGTAGCCCCGGAAGAACTTGTTGTACAGGTCGCGCCCCACCTTGGCGACCACCACGTCCTCGGAGGTCGCCAGGGTCTCGCGCCGCTCGGCCACCGACTCGAGGAAGCGCCCCATCTCCGGCGCGCTGAGGTGCATGCCGTAGAGGCGGTTGACGGTGTCGAGGTTGATCGGGATCGGCAGCAGCTGTCCTTCGACGCTGGCCAGCACCCGGTGCTGGTAAGGGCGCCAGGCGGTGAACTGCGAGAGGTAGTCGAAGATCTCGGCGCTGTTCGTGTGGAAGATGTGCGGGCCGTAGGGGTGCACCAGCAGGCCCGCGTCGTCATGCTGGTCGTGGGCGTTGCCGCCGAGGTGCGGCCGCTTATCCACCACCAGCACCTTCGCGCCGAGCTGGCTGGCCAGGCGTTCGGCCATGACGCTGCCGGCGAAGCCCGCGCCGACGATCAGGTAGTCGAAGCCCTGCGGGCCCTGCGCCTGGGCGGCCCGCGGGAGGGGGTCGATGACGCTGTCCAAGTCCTGCTCCTTGCGTGGAGCCGCAGGGGTGCGGCGCGTGCCCGACGCGAGGCGCAAGGGTTGGCGGGCGGCGCAGGGGCCGCTGTCATCCGGCGACGCACGCGCCTGAAGGACGAAGCAGAAGGACGAGGTCGTGCCCGCGCGGGCCTCAGAGCCGGGACAGGGCCTGGCGCACCTCGGCGGGCGAGAGCACCTCGGACAGCAGCACCGGCGGCTGGCCCGGCGCCTGCAGCAGGTAGACCGGCACGCCACTGCGGCCCAGCGCGCCCAGGGCCGCGGTGATCGCCGGGTCCCGGCGCGTCCAGTCGGCCCGCAGCAGCACCACCCGGCGCTGCGCGAAGTCCGCCAGCACCTCGGCGTTCGTGAGGGTGCTGGCCTTGTTGTACTGGCAGGTCACGCACCAGGCCGCGGTGAAGTCGACGAAGACCGGCCGGCCTTCGGCCTGCGCCCGCGCCACCGCCTCGGGCGACCAGGGCTGCCACAGCGGCTGGGGCGCCGAGGCGTCCGCGGCCGCCATCCCGGAGGGCGGCGCGGGGCGGGTCACCCAGGGGCCCAGCGTCCACAGGGCTGCTGCGAGCAGCGCCGCGGCCAGCAGGCCCAGCCCGAGGCGGGCACGGCCGGCCAGGCCCCAGGTCCACGCGAGCAGGGCCAGGGTCACGAGCAGCACCAGCAGCGCCGCGGCGCCGTCGATGCCGCTTTGCTGGCCCAGCACCCACACCAGCCAGGCCACGGTGGCGAACATCGGGAAGGCCATCAGCCGGCGGAACAGGTCCATCCAGGGGCCGGGCCGCGGCAGCCAGCGGCCCGCCGCAGGCCAGGCGCTGAAGACGAGGTAGGGCAGGGCCATGCCCAGGCCCAGCGCGGCGAACACCGCCAGGCCCTGGGCCGCCGGCAGGGTGACCACCAGGCCGAGGGAGGCGCCCATGAAGGGCGCCGTGCAGGGCGAGGCGATCGCCACCGCCAGCACGCCCGAGAGCGCGGCGTCGGCCACCGGGTGCCGCAGCTGCAGCCCGCCCCAGCCGGCCGGCAGCACCATGCTGAATTCGAACAGGCCGGCCAGGCTCAGGCCGATCAATGTGAACAGCGCCGCCAGCGCCGCCACCACCGCGGGCGACTGCAGCTGGAACCCCCAGCCCAGTTGCTCGCCGCCGGCGCGCAGCGCCAGCATCAATCCGCCCAGGGCGAGGAAGGACGCCACCACGCCGGCGGTGTAGGCGAGGCCACCCAGCGCCTGCTGGCGCCGGTCACCGCCGTGCCGGGCGAAGCCGACCACCTTCACCGCCAGCACCGGAAAGACACAGGGCATCAGATTGAGCAGCAGGCCGCCGAGGATCGCGCCGAGGAGCGCCGTGACCCAGGCGCCAGCCGCCGCCGGGGCCGTGGCGGCCTCGGCATTGCGCTTCAGCGCCTCGGCCAGGGCCGGCGACACGCCGCCCGCGGGCGCGGCCGCCGGAGGCCAGGTGCCCGACACCGGCAGATCGGCGCGCCAGCCGCGGCCGCCTTCGGCCACCACCACCACCATCTTCGCGGGCGAGGCCTCGCGGTGGGCCGACAGCGGCAGGCTGGCCGTCCAGACCGCGCCCTGCCAGGCCTGAGTGAGGGGGGCGGCGTTGTCGATTACGCCCGCGGTCTCGGGGAAAAACGCCAGCGTCTTGCCCCGCAGGGCCACCGGGAGGCCGCGCAGTTCGAGGCGCAGCGTCTGGCCCTCGACCCGGGCCACGTTCTCCATCGCCGGGGCATTGCCGGTACCCGTCCCCGGAAGTGGCCGGGGCGCGGCGTCGAAGGCGGCCTGAAAGTCGGCGGCATGGAGCGCGGTGCTGCCCTGCACTGGCAGTTGCAACTCGAAGTTGCCGGATTCGGGGATGCACTCGGTCTTGCACACCAGCCACTGGGCCTGCAGCGCGATCTTGAGTTGCGGCGCCAGCGGCGAGGGCTTGAAGTCGGGCGCGAGGGTGAGCGGCACCGGCAGGAGCACCGTGCCCTCGTAGCCGTAGTTCATGAGGGGGCCGACTGGCAGCCGCCCGGGCACGGGCCAGGCGATCTCGCCGGCGCTCACACCCGCGGGCAGCGTCCAGTCCAGGGTGGTGGGCAGGCCGGAGTCGCCGGGGTTGCGCCAGTAGGTGTGCCAGTGGGGCTGATGCGTGATGCGCAGGCCGACCCAGACCGGCCGGCCCGGGCCCACGCCCTCGGGCGCATGGGCGATCAGTTCGGCGCGCACCCGCTCGGTGGTGACCACGCTGCGGTCGGCGGCGCGCGCGCTGTCCGGCCAGGCTGCCAGCAGGCCGGCGAGGACGAAGGCCAGGGCCAGGAGCAGGTGGCGAAACAGACTGCGGATCGGGCGCGGGTAGGCGGACATGCCCGCATTGTCGCGGCTTGGCCCAAGCCCCTGGGCCGGGGCCGTAATAATGGGCGCCATGAGCACCCCTTCCCGTTTCTGGGTCGACCTGTCCACCCGCGACTTTGCCCGGCGCCAGGCCTCGGGCGTGGCCGAACAGACCGTGGCCGTCCTGCCGGTGGCCGCCATCGAGCAGCATGGCCCCCACCTGCCGGTGAGCGTGGACACCGACCTGGTCGAGGGTGTGATCCAGGCCTGCCTGCCGCACCTGCCCGATTCGGTGCCGGTGCTGTTCCTGCCGACCCAGGCGGTGGGCAAGAGCGACGAGCATGTGCGCTTTCCCGGCACCCTGACCCTGTCGGCGGAGACCACCATTCGCCTCTGGACCGAGATCGGCGAGTCGGTGGCGCGCGCGGGCGTGCGCAAGCTGGTCCTGTTCAACTCGCACGGCGGGCAGGTGAGCATCATGGACATCGTCGCCCGCGAGCTGCGCGCCCGTTGCGACCTGATCTGCTTCTCGACCAACTGGTACACCCTGCCCCTGGGCGAGGCGGTCGAGGGGCTGTTCCCGCCCGCCGAGCACCGCTTCGGCATCCACGGCGGCGATATGGAGACCTCGATGATGCTGGCCCTGCGGCCGCACACGGTGGACATGAGCCAGGCCCGTGACTTCCGCTCGGCCTCGCAGGAGCGTGCCGCCCAGTTCCCCATTCTGGGCAATGGCCGCAGCGCCAAGCTCGGCTGGCAGATGCAGGACTACCACCCGGCGGGCGCCGCCGGCAATGCGGCTGCCGCCACCGAAGGCAAGGGCCGGGCCCTGGTCGAGGCAGCCGGTCTGCAGCTGGCGGCCCTGCTCCAGGAGGTGGCGCGCCTGCCGCTGTCGACGCTACGCGCCGACCCCGAGATCCCGCGCTGACCCTTCTGCGCTGATCGTTAGACCGCGCGTCGGGCCTGCGGCCCACGCCCGCCTCCTACGCCAGCTTCCGCGCCTGCCGACGACGCCCCGGCTCACCCTGCCTAGATTGCAGGGACAGGCCGGCATCCCGCCGGCCCGGCAAGGAGATGAGCAATGAGCACAGTGGCAGACGTCATGACCCGCGGGGTGCGCACCATGCGGCCCGACGACAACCTGGTGGCCGCCTCCCAGGCGATGGACGAACTCAATATCGGCGCGGTGCCGGTGTGCGACGGCGACCGCCTCGTCGGCATGGTGACCGACCGCGACATCGTCGTGCGCGGCGTGGCCCAGGAGATGGACCTGCGCCAGTGCAAGCTCTCCGACGTCATGAGCGCGCATGTGCGCACCGTGCGCGAGGACGACGACGTGCAGGAGGTGCTGCGCGAAATGGGCCAGGCCAAGGTCCGCCGCCTGCCGGTCGTCGACCGCAACGACCGCCTCGTCGGCATCGTGTCGCTGGGCGACATCGCCGCCAAGCAGGCGGCGTCGGAGCCCCAGGCGCATCACCAGGTGGGCCAGTCCCTGGGCGACATCTCCGAGCCGGCCGAGCCCGATCGCTCCCACCAGTCCCAGGCCAGCGGCCCGCAGGGCGGCGGCAGCGGCAAGCCGCAGCGTCAGCCGGGGTGAGCGCACGGGGGCTCGGGGCGCGCCCTGTGCTGGCGTGCCTCCGGCGCGGGCGCGCGGCGATGGTCGGCATCGTCGGTGTTCCGGTCCGCACGCCGGGATAATCGCGGCATGCGGATCGAGACCTTGCGTGAACGCCTGCGCGCCCTGGGCGCCGGCCCCCGGCACGAACACCGGGTGCTGCGCCTGTGGTCGCAGGCCCTGCCGCAGGACAAGGGCCCGCGCCGCCTGCAGGACTTCATGCCTCATGCGCTGCTCGCGCAGCTGCCGCAGATCGAGTCCGAGCTGGCCGCCCTGGCCCGCCTGAAGTCGGTCCACCCCGGCGAGGACGGCTCCGAGCGCCTGCTGGTCGAACTGGCCGACGGCCAGTCGGTCGAGAGCGTGCTCCTGCCCCGCGAGGGCCTGTGCATTTCCAGCCAGGTGGGCTGCGCGGTGGGCTGCGTGTTCTGCATGACCGGCCGCGAGGGCCTGGTGCGCCAGGTCACCAGCGGCGAGATGGTGGCCCAGGTGGTGCTCGCCCGCCAGCGCCGGCCGGTGCGCAAGGTGGTCTTCATGGGCATGGGCGAACCGGCCCACAACCTCGAGCAGGTGCTCGAGACCATCCACCTGCTGGGGACCGTGGGCAACATCGGCCACAAGAACCTGGTGCTGTCCACCGTCGGCGACCCGCGGGTGTTCGAGCAGCTGCCGCTGCAGGCGGTCAAGCCGGCGCTGGCGCTGTCGCTGCACACCACCCGCGCCGACCTGCGCGAGCAGCTCCTGCCACGCGCCCCCCGCCTGTCGCCGGAGGAGATCGTCGAGGCTGGCGAGCGCTACGCGCGCGCCAGCGGCTACCCGATCCAGTACCAGTGGACGCTGATCGAAGGTGTCAACGACGGCGAGGACGAACTCGAGGGCATCGTCCGCCTGCTCAAAGGCAAGTACGGCGTCCTGAACATGATTCCCTTCAATCGGGTCGAGGGGCTGGACTTCCAGCGCCCCTCCTGGGAGAAGGCGGCGGCCATCGCCCGGCACCTGCACCGGGCGGGCGTGCTTACCAAGCTGCGGCAGTCGGCCGGCCAGGACGTGGACGGCGGCTGCGGCCAGTTGCGGGCCCGCGCGGCGCGGCCGGCGGGCCGTGTGATTCCGGTCCAGCCCGTGGCGGGCTGAATTCAGCGGGGCATTTCAGCGGGACTTGTTGGCGCGGTTGTTCTGGCTGCGCGCCTGTCCGCCCTTGCGGCCGGCCTCTCGGGCCTCCTCGGAACTGAACTCGTGGGCGGTGCCCTTCTCGTGGGCGGCCCGTCCGCCCTGGCTGGCAATTTCGCGCTGTCGTTGCGGATCCATGGACGCGAAGCCCCGGTTGGAGCTGCCGCCCTTGCCCTGGTTGCTGGAAGCCATGATGGGTACTCCTTGAAGAAAGCGATGGCTGTGGAGGAATGCATGACCGGCCCACTGCCGATCACGCATCCATTGAGAGGCCGCAACCATGCGGCGCTCGTCAGGATGGGCACTAGAGCTTTGTAGGACCGGAGCCCGCGGTCACACCGGCGGGGTGCCGGCTTCGCGCAGGCGCGCGAGCAGGTCGTCCGCTTCCGCCGACGCATTGCCCGCGCGCGGATCGCCGCGCAGGCTTTCGAGCAGCCGGCCGATGGCGGAAGCGGTGGGCAGCACCGGCCCGAGGAAACGGGCGCGGTCGCCCTGGGCGACGAGCAGGGTGGGGAAGGTCTCGATGTCCAGGTCGCCCATCGCATCGGCCTGGTCCTCCACGTCCACCCAGGCGAACTGCACGCCCGGCATCAGGGCGGCCTGGGTCGCCAGCTGCGGCCGCCACTCGCGGCAGGTGCCGCACCACTCGGCGCACAGGCAGATCACCTGCCAGCGGTCCTGGTCGGGGGCCGGGCTGCTGGACGCGTCGCGGGGGCGGGAGACGGGCGTGTTCATGAGACGGCCGCCAGTTTAGCGGCGGTGCCGGGACTTGCCCGTACCGACACGCGTGCAGCAGCGCCCACGGGTGTGGCGATCCCGTCGGGCGCCCGAGCGCCGGGGCGTCTCAGGTGTAGGTGACCCAGTCGCTGAAGGCCGACCCGTCCAGGTGGGGCAGCGTGTTGTAGGTGAGGAGCATGTGCCGCTTGGGCGTGAAGGCGAACTCGGTGACCGCGGTGTTGCGAATGCGCAGATTGAGTTCGATGGTCGTTTCGGGCGGGGACTGCAGCACCCGTCCCACCGCGGTGGAGATCGGGCCACCACTGCTCACCACCAGCACCGACTGGCCATGGTGACGGGCGCGCACATGGTCCAGGGCGCTTGTCACACCGGTCACGAAATCATCGTAGCTGGGCATGCCGCGCGGGGTGACCACGCCCGCCATCCATTGGGTCAGCCCATCGCGCAGCAGGCGGAAATGGTGGCGGTAGGCCTCGGGGGTCTCCGGCTTTTCCAGCGGCGCCGGGTGGATCGCCTCGATCACCGCATGGCTGTCGTATTCGTTGAGGCCCGGCCATTCCAGCGCCTCGGGTGCCGCGCCGCCCATGCCCTCGACGATCGCGTCCAGCGTTTGCCGGTGCCGGCGCAGGGTGCCGACCAGGATGGCGTCGAAGCGCTGCCCTCGCGCGGCGAAGTACTCGCCCAGGCGCCGACCCTGGCGGTGGCCCAGCTCACTGAGCTGGTCGTAATCGGCGGCCCCGAAGGAGGCTTGGCCGTGGCGCACGAGGTAGAGGCTTCCCATGGGCGGCATTGTTGCAAGCGCCTCCCCCGCTGGCCGTCGCCGCGGTGACTGCGTCCGCGGCGGCGCAAGGCGGCAAGTCCTCACTCGGCCGCAGATACCTGCGGCGTTGGCCACCATCCGGCGTGATTCATCCCGGTCCGGCTCGATCCGGTCGAGGGCGTCGCAGGCCTCTGCGCCTGCGACGTCAGGCGCTCAGACCGTGAGCATCCAGGCGCCCGTCGCCGCCAATACGCAGGCCAGGACCCGATTGAACCATCGCAGGCGGTTGCCGACCTCGAGCCAGCCCCGCAGCAGCGAGCCCGCGAGCGCATAGGTGAAGTTGCTGCTGAAGGCAAAGAAGGCCATCAGCGGAACCACGATGGCCAGGCGCTCGCCTGGGTTGGAGGCCACCTCCCCGCCGGCGTTCACCACCCAGCCTGCGGTGACCGTCAGCGCCAGCATCCAGGCCTTGATGTTCACGAATTGCAGGCTCACGCCCTGCAGGAAGCCGACGCCGAGGGCGCGGTCGTCCGCTGCGGCGCTGAGCGAGGTTTGCCGCAGCAGCCGCCAGGCCAGCCAGGCCATGTAGCCGGTACCCACGCCCTTCACCGCCCACCGCAGCAGGGGCACGTTCAGCACCAGGGCGCCCAGGCCGAAGCCGCAGGCCAGGTGCAGCAGCGTCCAGCCGGTCGGCACCGCCAGGCAAAAGCCGAGCGCCCGACGCAGCCCGCGATTGGCCGCCAGCGCCGTGGAGAGTGTGGTGTTGGGCCCCGGCGAAAAACTCATCGCCGTCGCGAACAGGATCAGGGCGCTCAGCTCGCTCGAATTCACGCGCCCAGCGCCTCCCAGCGCTCGAGCGCGTGCAGTAGTTCGTCCTCGATCTTCACGCTGCGCTCCGCCAGCTGCGCCGCCCGCGCGCCGTCGGTCTGGTAAAGGCGGCCGTCGGCCAGTTGCGCCTGGATCGACTTCTGCTCGGTCTCCAGCGCCTCGATCAGGGCCGGCAGCGCGTCAAGCTCGCGCTGGTCCTTGTAGCTCAGTTTTTTCGTGCGCCCGGCGGCGGGCGCGCCTGACGCGCCATCTGTCGTTGGGGCCGAAGGTTCGGCTGCCGGCGCGGCTGTCGCCTTCTTCTCGGGGGCCGGCGCCTTGGCCGCGGCCAGGGCCTGGGCGCGGCGCGACTGGGTCAGCCAGTCCTGGATGCCGCCCTCGTACTCGCGCCAGCGGCCGTCGCCCTCGGACACCAGCGTGCTGGTGACCACGTTGTCCAGGAAGCTGCGGTCGTGGCTCACGAGGAACACCGTGCCCTCATAGGCCTGCAGCAGTTCCTCCAGCAGCTCGAGGGTGTCGATGTCGAGGTCGTTGGTCGGCTCGTCCAGCACCAGCACGTTGGCCGGTCGCGCGAACAGGCGGGCCAGCAGCAGCCGGTTGCGTTCCCCCCCGGAGAGGGACCGGACGGGCGACCCGGCCCGCGCCGGCGAGAAGAGGAAGTCGCCCAGGTAGCTCTTGACGTGCTTGCGCTGGTTGCCGATCTCGATCCATTCGCTGCCGGGACTGATGAAGTCCTCCAGGGTCGCGTCCAGGTCCAGCGCGTCCCGCATCTGGTCGAAATAGGCGACCTCCAGGTTGGCGCCTCGCCGCACCTGCCCGCTGTCGGGCTCGAGCTCGCCCAGGATCAATCCGAGCAGCGTGGTCTTGCCCGCGCCGTTGGGCCCGACCAGGCCGATCTTGTCCCCCCGCAGCAGCGTGGCGGAGAAGTCCCGCACCACCGTCCGGGCGCCGGCGCCTTCCGGACCGGCAAATGCCTTGCTCACGCCCGCGAGCTCGGCGACGATCTTTCCGCTCGGCAAGCCGGTCGCCACATCCAGCTTGACCCGCCCCAGGGACTCCCGCCGTGCCGCGCGGTTGGCGCGCAGTCGCTCCAGCCGGGTGATCCGGCCTTGCGCCCGGGTTCGCCGCGCCTCCACGCCCTTGCGGATCCACACTTCTTCTTGCGCCAGCAGCTTGTCGGCCTTGGCGTTGATCACGCTCTCCTGGGCCAGCTGCTCTTCCTTCAATACCTGGTAGCGGCTGAAATTGCCCGGGTAGTTCCGCAGCTGCCCGCGATCGAGCTCGACGATCCGTGTGGCGATGCGGTCCAGGAAGGCGCGGTCGTGGGTGATCGTCACCACGCTGCCTTTGAAGTCGAGCAGCAATTCCTCCAGCCATTCAATCGCGTCGAGGTCCAGGTGGTTGGTCGGCTCGTCCAGCAGCAGGACGCTGGGCCGCGTGACCAGGGCCTGGGCGAGCGCCACCCGCTTGCGGGTCCCGCCCGAGAGCGTGTCCACGCGGGCGTCGCGCGGGAGTCGTAGCCGATGCAGGGTCTCGTCCACCCGCTGCTCCCAGTTCCACCCATCCTGGGCCTCGATCTCGCGTTGGAGGCTGTCCAGGTCGCCGCTTCCTTCTGTATAGGCGTCGAGCAGCACCAGCAAGTTGCCCAGCCCCTCGCGTACCGCCTCGAACACCGTCGCCTCCGGGCGGAGGTCGGGCTCCTGGGGCACATAGGCCAGCCGCAGCCCCTGTTGTTGCTGAAGCAGCCCGTCGTCGGGCTTCTCCAGTCCGGCCAGGATCTTGAGAAGGGAGGACTTCCCCGTCCCATTGCGGCCGATCAGGCCGACGCGTTCCTGCGACTCCAGGGCGAAGTCGGCCTTGTCCAGGAGAGCCACATGACCGAATGCGAGCTGGGCTTGGGAAAGAGTGAGAAGAGCCATGAGGAGCGCACCGAACAGGGCCGCTTGGGAGTCCAGAGAATCCGGGCGAGCGTATCACCCGCCCTTGGGACCTCCTCGCCCAAGGGCGCGAGGCCGAAGCTCTGTAACCAAGTGTTCATAGGGCCGGAATGGCCCAAAGCACCCCCATAATCCGCTCCCTCGCAGACATCGAAGGCAGATGTTCCTCCCAGGAGGCAGCATCGCCGGGTCGCCGGTCAGTCCGGCGGCACGAAAGTCGAAGAACTCAACAAGTTCTGGAGACCGGGGAAAACGATGTATACTGGCGGGCTTCGCTGCTCACAAAGCGGTTGTTCGGAGGCGGTCCTGAAGAGGGGCTGGATCTGGGCGGTGCAGTTGGGCGGAGGAGTTCTGAGGTGGTCTGGAAGAAATTTCAGTCGCTGAAGAAAAAGCAAAAAATTTTGACCGGGTCTTCAAAACTGTGTCATAATCGAGGGCTTCGCTGATCGCAGCGAGCCAAGCCGGAAAGAGGCGAGGGGCTGAGGCCCTGAGTTGGGAGTCTGGTGGGATCTTTAAAAAAATACAGC
>JACCDZ011138232.1_pt1 | contig 40908 bp, 45 predicted proteins | sample 7449551 | NCBI WGS metagenome assembly JACCDZ01 (sample SAMN15323452, study PRJNA562643) | freshwater metagenome | isolation source: river surface water | place: USA:Blue River Watershed | collected 2017-08-18
CTTTCTCAAGCGAATGCTGCAAAACTGTTTGGCGTTACGCAGCCGAGAATCTCCGACCTTTTGCGCGGCAAAATCTCGCTATTCAGCGTTGATACACTCATCAACATGCTCGCCGCCGCCGGCCTTCGCGTTGAGTTTCAAATTTCCAAAGCAGCTTAAATGCAACGCTCAATAAAAAGCCCGGTTATTCCGGGCTTTTTATTTTCATTTCAGGACTAGACACTAGCATTGGACTTTACCGATATCAGTAATTTATTCGACTCACATTTATGGAGGGCTCTTCTCGAACTATCACCGACGAATTTATCAAACCGCCCAGTATAAAGCTGGCCATATCCTCTGTAGTCCCGCATCCCTTGCCAGGCTGAACCTTGTAGCCCTCGGCGTCTGAATACTCGATTATCGAGCCTTTCAAGCCTGCCGGGTCGCACCTTAAACCCGCTATCTTGCCACCCTTGCCACGGGTGGCAAGATAGCGCAGCTCTCCATCGACAAAGGCGCGAAAGACTGTAGCGTTCGGCGAGTGGTCCATCTGATGAGCGTCGAAATACAGCTTCTCACCTTTCGGAACCTTGATTGGCGGAAGGTTTTTATTCATGTACGCCGACATCTCTGGATCGAATTTACCCTCAGACATCGGCACGTCCACCCAGTTACGCTCACAACCAACCAAGGCAAAAGCAACACCTATCACGGCAACCAATTTCAGTATGTTTTTCATTTCGCTTACCTCTCACTGTAGTTAGATGGTGGACTCGATTTGGATCGGGTTTTCTCCACCGTTGAATCCATAGTACCACGTCTATTTGTGAAATGCAACCTTTATTGTGAATGAAAGCTTGCATCACAACCTATTTATGGTTGCAAAGATGGGCTGAGGGCCATGGGCAACAAGATTCATACGCGAGAGCTAATGAAGGCGACTCATCTGCCGCCGTGCTTTTGCCAAGCTATATTGGTGGCGTCTGAAACTGGTGAGCGACTGCCCATCCCAGAGTGCGGGAAAGCGCACGACGCCCATGTCGATACCTGCGCCCAAGGTGACTCCAGGGTGTGTAAGGGGTAGCGTGCGGCCTGGATCGAGAGATACTGCTAGCCAGCCGATTGGCTTCGGATTGAGGCTTGCCGCGCACAGGATCAAGGTTCGCCGATACTCCCGATATCGTCGATACAATCATCCAATGCCGGCAAATCCTCTGGCCTCATGCCGCACAAAGACTTCGATAGCAGCGCAACAGCAGGAAGGTCTTGCGCTGCATGAACCGCTTCAATCAGCGCCCTTTTTTCGTGGGCAGTCAGCGTTTTAAGATCCCCATCGCCAAAATAGACCAAGGCTTTCAAGCTTTCACTTGGCTGAAAATTTGGTCCATACAGACAGCGGGCAGAAGCGAGCCCGCGCGACAGACATACACCAGCATTAACCATGGCACAGACATCACGATAGTCCTTCGCTTCCGCGCGCTGAAGTACGACCTTCAGCTTGGTTGCCATAAGGTCGTCAAGAGAGGCTACCTGCAAAACTCCATCATCAGTGAAATCCGGCTCTCCTACCCTCCCGAAAGAAATGGTGCCGAAAAACGAAACTTTGACCTGCTCTTGCTCAGAATCTCCATATTTGACAAGCACAACCCAAGTGTTCAATTCGTCTTGTAGTGTTGTGGAATGCTGCACAAAAGGAAGCGCAGCCTTGATGGATTCACGATCAAGCGGAGCTTCAGAGAAGAAATCAAAATCGATTGAATCGCGATGCCCTAAACGCAGCGCGATTGCCGTGCCCCCGTATAGCGTGAAACCAAGGTCAGGGGTATTCCTGAGTTCTGGCCACAAGCGTTTCTGAGCCGGTGGCAATATTTCTATGAGCGGCTTGAATTTCCCAGTCATGCAAAACTCCTGACAGGCAGCGGCGGAACACAGTCCACCTCTGCCAAGCCCAATCGGTAGTGCCAGTAGGCCCATGAACGATCGTTAAACTGGCCTGCCTCTGCGAGCGCAACAACATCGCGCAGAACGTCATCGCCTACCATCCTGGAAACCGCCTGCATGTCTTCAAATTCACCAATATTCATCACTTGCGCAATCACGCGCTGCGGGAATTCAACCGCCTCGTCCGGCGTTTTCCACCAGATGTATTTCGAGGCAAACGACTTTAAAGACTCAGGGTCAACTTGGATCATGACTGGCCACCTTCACACTGTTGTGGTCTCGGCTTCCGCACGCGCTGCTTTACCGGCAAACCCACGTCCTGGAGCTGCCTCCCAAGGCGATCGTCTGCTGCTAGTGCGGCGATATCAGACTCGAGATTTAGTACGGCAAGAACCCGCAAGTAGACCCCGAAAGACACGGCGGGAGATCCGTGCTCGACCCGGTAGAGGGTCATGCGAGAAATGCCGGAACGCTCCGCAACAAGCTCAACAGAAAAACGTCGACGAAGCCGTGCGAGCCTGAGCCTCTCCCCAAAATCGGTGATCAGCTGCTTTTCTGAGGGAAGCATGGGGAGTGGTTTGCTTGGCATAATGAATCTTACTTTATACGAATACTGCAATTTCGTCCATAACGCGATACATAAACGATTGCGACGGCGCGGCAGGAAACTTATCCACAGCCGTTGGGATGACTGAGATTTTTCACAAAAACCAATTGGGACAACTGAGAAAAAAATTGGGACAACTGAGAGTTTCATTGGGACAACTGAGAAACACGTTTTCTGGAGCCCCCGTATTACAAGGGCTGCAGACGAGTTTTTTTGTCTTAAACAAGTTCTTAAACGAATATTAAACAGGGCTTTTTCGTTAAAGCTCGATTTCGCAAAAGTCAGGTAGCACGCAAAAAGCAGTTTCCTTGCAAGCGGCTTCGCCGCAGAGACGCCTAAAGCGATCCGTACATCGCTGAGTAATCAGGAAGGTACGACTCAAAACCGAGCAGGCTCCAGCAGCAGTGCCAGGCGAAGCCCTGTGCGGGCGCTTTTTCCACCGCATCAGCACTGTACTGGCTGAGACGAATACGCACAGATACGCACGAATTGGGACATCTGAGACAAAACCCTTGTTTTGACTCGCTTTTTAAGCGCTTACGCGCCTCATAAGCGTCTTTATGACTGTTTTTAGCCTGAATCGCGGCTTTTCTGATTGACTTCACAAACCGACAGAGCCAATATTGGCGCGCTTAATACGCGATTGCGCGCTTAATACGCAGGAGAACTCTAATGTCAGATCGAAAAGCCATCACAGAAAGACAGTGCGCCGCAGCTCGCGCGCTACTGGGCTGGAAGCAGTCCGATCTCTCGGATGCCAGCGGCGCGTCTACGCGAGCCATCAGCGATTTCGAGTCAGGCAAGACCATGCCCCGCAGAGTCACCCTGGACGCCATTGAAGCGGCGTTCATCATGAATGGGCTGGTGATTATGGAGTCTGGCGGCGTAGCCGTGGACACGACTGACGCATAAGAGGTAGGCCAGAGCCGCCGAGTTGGCCCTCGGCGACCCTGTACTCATCAGCGAGGAGGAGTCACGTAATGAGTAGCGATATTGTACCAAGATCAGGCCCGATGGCACGAGCTATTGCGATGGAGAAGCGCAACGTCAGCAAGATCAAGGTCAACAAGGAACTTGCAGAAAAGCTCAAGGCTGAGCTTGAAGACGGCAAGGTGATCATGCCATCCCAGCTGCCTCTGTTCCCCGAGCTTAGTTCGGCCATGCCGCACCACTGGACGCGCACCACGCTCTTTACGAGCGTTCCCAAGGGTGGGCGTAAGATGTACGCGCAGGAGCGCCTGGCAAGCCGCTCTGACTACCAGATCCTGTTCACCGGTGAGCAACTGGATATGAGCGACAACGACGTGTTCCTGCACGTCCTGCAGCTTGCGCAGAACCAAACCGCTGGTTCAGTGATCCCCTTCATCCGTTCCAAGTTCCTCCAGGAAATCGGCAGGTCTGACGAGGGTTCAAACAGCTACAAAGCCCTTGAGAAGAGCCTGCGCAGGCTTGCTAGTGCCACGCTATTCATTGAGAACGGCGAAGGCCAGGGCCGCGTTCTCCGGTTGGTCAAGGATATGTCTTGGGATAAGCGCTCCGGACAGTATTGGGTCATTCTCGATCCGATCATCGTTGAGTTCTTCGAGAAATCTCAAATTGCGTTCATCGATTTTGAAGCCAGAAAGCAGCTTGAGTCTCCCCTCTCCAAATGGCTGCAGAACTACGCCAGCGGGCACTCTGTAGGAGACTGGCACCATATCTCCGTTGAGAACCTGAGGGTTTGGAGCGGTGGCGGCGAAATGCGCAATTTCATGTCGCATGGTCGCGGGCTGCCGCTGGCTGTGGAAGAGCTTCAGATGGCCGGGATAATTGATGAAGCCGAGTTCTACACAACCATCCTGGAAGGAAAGAAAACCAAGATGATCAAGTGGTGGCGCCCAAGCGACTTCGCCAAATTGCTGCGCGCCTACGCTAAAGAAAAGCCCGCAGGATGGCATGACAGCTCCGTTGAAGAGCTTTTCGGCAAAAGCGGCTACCGGACACTGAGTTCATTCATGGCGCACGGTAAGGGGCTGCGCAAGGCCCTCAGCGAGCTTGAGAAAGCAGGCTTCATAGGTAAACCAGAGATCTACACCCTGGTTGCCGAGGACGGCAAGAAAACGAAACGCTGCCGGTGGTACACCGAATGAGTTGGGACAACTGAGAGTTTTCACGGAAAAACGCCCATGATTTTTGATCACTTCAAGCGAAAAACCGTGGTTGTCGAGATCTTCGAGAACCGAATGAGCTTCCGGTGCGGCGAAAGCACGGTGACCGTTGAGGCTCAGGCGCCCTTCTCAACCAGGCGGCTGCTGGTGGGTACGTTCAGCCCAGCGGTTGAGTGCATGCGCGACGGGCTTCAGCGAAGCCTAAGCCATGGATTCCTCGTGCTTAACCCAGAGGTGCAGATCATCCCGAAATCCATGGTAGATGGCGGCCTTTCGGAGATTGAGCAGCGTTGCCTGCTCGAAGTCGCTTACTCTGCCGGGGCATCTAAAGCCGAGATCCGCACAGGCTAAGAATTGGGATAGCTGAGAGTTTTTTTGAGAAAAATCAGCGCAATTAGCCGGCAAGAGGCCGGCTAAAAGTTGGGACAACTGAGAGTTTTTAGGGCTGCGTCTGCCGGCGCTCTTTCATTTCTGCCTTTGCCTTCTTGCGCTGCTCGGGTGTCATAGACTCCCACTTAGCCTTCATTTCCGAGCGGTGAGCCCTAACCTTCTCGCGCTGCTCCGGGGTCATCGCATCCCATTTAGCTTTGCGTTCCTGATGCCGGGCTTTAGCCTTTTCGCGCTGTTCCGGCGTCATGGACTCCCACTTGGCCTTCATTTCCTGATGGTGTGCCTTGGCCTTCTCGCGCTGTTCAGGACTCATCGATTCCCATTTAGCTTTAGCCTTCTCACGCTGATCGGGTGTCATTGAGTTCAGGCGATCATTGACGCCAGCCGGCAGGTCGTCAGATTGCGCAAGCGATAGCGAGGAAAAACCAAGGGCGATAGCGACTGATACAGCTTTGAGGGTTGCGTTGAGCATCTGTTTCTCCTATTGGGACAACTGAGAGTTTTTTTGGACTAACAAGCGAAATCCAGCGGTTTTTTCAGCGCAGGAATAGCCTCAAGCGTTTGAAGATTGAGGAAGGTGAAGTACCCCTCCCCGCTTGGGTGCCAGCCCCCGGTGTCGATGTGATACACATTACCGAGCACCGCCGCTTTGTGTAGAGGTGTATGACCGCATACAACCGCACGCACATCGAGGACACCAGATTTGTCCTCGGACTTGATTCGGCGTCTAGACCACATGCAGGTTTCTAAAACGCTATCAATGTCATTGTGGTGCTGCGCCGTCAGCTCAAACTGAAATGTTCCCCACGATGGGAATGGGCAATCAGCATGCACAAGACCAACTAAGCCCGCATCTGTCTCGACTTCGATAGCAAACGGGATTTCGTTGAACTGCGCGGAGAACTCGCGCTTCTCATCCAGAGCCAGGCCTACAAACCAAACACCACCGTTATGCAGCCATTCATCGTAATTGCAGGTGATGAACTCGCACACGTAATGATCATGATTGCCGCGAACAGGATGGAACCAGGGCTTACTCAACCAATCCAGCGCAAGCCTGCTCTCAGGCCCCCGATCAACCAGATCTCCGACAGAGAAAAGCCGGTCTACGGCTGGGTCGAACCCGATCGAATCAAGCGCAGCCTGAAGCCGAGAGAAATGGCCGTGAATGTCGCCGACGGCAAAATCTCGGCCGGCGGTGTTTAGGGGGTAATGCTTTAACATTCTGGGGCCCTCATGCGGCCCGCGGAAGGCCTTCGCTCAATTCGCGGCTTTCTTGTACTCAAGATCAGCAGGGATAGGCTGCTCGGCGTATGCCTTGTAGACATCAGCGGCAGCCCCGGTTATCGGCTTCCAGCCGGCTTCGCCGGTTATCTGGTCGAATACCACATCCAAGCCATTGATCAGGCTCAAACCACCATGAGTGACACAGAAATACTGTGCGGACGGCGCTTTAGTGAAAGCGACTGCGTGCGTTGGACGCTTTGCTGCCAGCATCGGAGCGCTGGTCCAGCAAGCCGCAGCGGTAAACCCAGCGCGCATTGCAGACTGGCAAGTGAGGGCGAAAACCTCACGAGGGTCTTCAACCAGCTTGCTGTAATGCGCAAGGATCTTCGCCAACTCAAGGTAGTCTTCGATCTCTTGCTTGTGGCGGGAGATCCCGTCCACTTGCTTGCGCAGGGTTATACCGTCCATTTCAGCTCCTGTCCGGCTATCGGATAGTCGGAACGCTCGTGTAATCAATCTCTGAATCAGGGTCGTCGGAGAGACCTTTGATAGCGCTCGACTCAAACCCTGCCATTTCTTTGTCGACCTCAGCAACCAGGTCGTAAAAACCAACCTTGTCATTGACGTAAGGTGCTACTTCTTTATCTTTGCTGCTTACGCTCAGCGCTGCGAATAAAGAGCGCAGATTGGCGGCCTTCTCAAGTGACAGCGTTTGATCTGTAAAGGTAGCCCGATCAACATAATCAGCAGCCATATCCAGCGCCATCGCTGGGAAAGCGGTGCCATGCATAGCAAGCTTTCCTGCGTACTCTGGAACGTGCTCGCGCATCGTTTCCACGGCACGAGCTACAAACGGATCGTTAATCGTTTTCCCGTCGTAGATCTCGCTCAAAGCAGTCCCTTTCAAAAGATCAGCACCCTTCATGTCAAACCAGGCATTGTCATAGCGCTTGATACGATCGAAATCGAAAGCGCCAGAGAATCCAGACTTAGCTACGTGAGCATCTGATACACCGCCACCTGCGCTAACCACCAGTAGATCAAAATCTGTCTGGGTGTTGACTTGGTATTGGTGGATCTCTTCCTGTGTTGCCGGGCGCATGCCGGACATCGTGCCACACAGAATATTCACCATCACATCACGGCTACGACTGGTCATTACTCGCCCTCTTTGTGTTTACTTTAATGTAGTAGTTTGTAAAACGCAATTACTTTTCACCCTCGACCGGCTGGGTGTGCTTGCACTTGGGATAACCACTGCACGCCCAGAAAGGACCGCGCGAACCCTGACGAAGAACCAGAGGCTTCTTCTTGCACTTAGGGCAGGTTTCTCCAACTGCGGCTTCCGCCTTCGGAATCGGCTTACCATCAGCGCCGGCTTTCAGGATTCCCTTGCAACCGCGAACGGTGCAGCCCCAGAAAGGCCCGAACTTGCCATTGGCTACGTATGCCATTGAGCTTTCACACGCAGGGCATGAAGCACCGAAGCCGTTGAACTCAAGCACAGGCGTCATGGCCGCCGCGTGAGATTCATTAAAAGCGCCGCGCGCATCGCTCACGCCTTTTTCCTGAAAGAGTTGAGCGCAGCGGCGAACAGCGCCTTCGGCTGCGCGCATGGCATCTTGGAAAGACACGGTGCCCTTGCGCACGTTATCCATGCAGTCTTCCCACACGGCGGTCTGACCAGGATCACGAAGAATTTCAGGAAGCGCCTGAATCAGAGCGATCGCAGAAGGCGAACAGTCGATCGTGCCCTTCTTGGCACCGGCGACGATAAGCTTGCGACCACGCAGCTCTTTAATAATGTTGGCTCGGGTAGCAACCGTACCCAAGCCGGAAGTTTCTTTGAGTCGAGCCCGATGCTCGGGATTTTTGACGAACTTGTGGACACTGATCATGTCCTCAAGCAGCGTACCTTCTGTGTAGAAGGGCGGCGCAGTCGTCTTGCCCTGCTTAACGTCAACGCTCTGAACTGCTGCAGCCATGCCATCGGTTACCGCTGGCAGTGCGCGGCTGTCGTCTTTCTTGTCGTCAGCCTCATCGCCCTCAGGCTTCCCTTCCAGCGCCTTGAACCCGATTCTGATCGGGGTAATCCCTTTGGCGGTCAGGAAAATTCCACCAGCGGAAAGGCGAGCATCGACCTGGTTGTATTCGTAATCCGGCGCGAGCGCCCGGACAAACCAGAGAGCGATAAGCTCATACATCTGACGCTCATCACCGCTAAGGTTCTTGGGCGTATTTTTGGTTGGCAAAACAGCGTGGTGGTCGAAATCTTTCTGGATTTCCGACTCGGGCTTGAAACGATCCTTGCGATAAAGCGGCTCAGCACTACCGGTGACAGCCAGTGCCTTCACCCAGCCTGCGGCGGTGATACCGGCAACAATCTCCGGCACATCGCCCATCTGTTCTTCAGGCATCAGGTTGCACTCTGAACGCGGATAGGAGATGTACTTATCCTCGTAGAGTGACTGGCATACCTGCAGGGTTTTGTCCAATGACCACTGCCATTTGCGTGAAGCACGCTTCTGCAGGTCAGTCAGGCTCGGGAACTTGGGTGGGGACTCTTTTCTGTCGTTCGTTTCGACACCCAGAGGACCTTTGGTGCCGGCGACCGCCGCGGCAAGTTTATCGGCTGCTGCCTTTTCCCAGATGCGATTTTCTTCAGCCTTTGGCTCGTACACCATTTCCAGTGAGCCAGCCGGCGTATCGACCTGCGCGCTAAGGGTGAAGAACACCTTGGGTGTGAAATTCTCGATAGCCAGATGACGCTGAACCACCAGGTTCAAAACGGGCGTCTGGACGCGGCCAACCGGATAAACCACTTTCGGCGGAGCCAGAGAGAGCGTGGCGCCACGACTATTGGTCATGCCCCACATATAGTCAAAGCGCGAACGGATCAGCGCAGCCTGGTGAAGCGTGTCGAACTCTGCGCCTGGACGCAGTGCGTTCCAGGCAGCGCGCAGACTCTTCTCGTCCAGGGCACTGGACCAGAAACGCATCAGTTTGTGCTTGCGGTTACCGGATAGCTCGATCAGCTCGCGCCCGATCAGCTCCCCTTCCCGCCCGCAGTCTGTCGCGATAATGATCTCATCGGCCTTCTTAAGCAGACCGATGACGGTACGGAGCTGCTCTCCCTTCCCTTCACAGGCTGCGACCTTCCAAACCTCAGGAATGATCGGCAGCGCATCAAGGGTCCACTTATCCCACTGAGGGTTAAGTTTGCCCGGCTCAAGCTGCTCAACCATGTGACCGATCGAGTACGTGAAGATCCAGCCGTTCTTGGCCTTGTAATAGCCCTTAGAGCTTTCATCAATGCCAAACAGGTTCGCATGAACCCGCGCCTGATCCGGTTTTTCGCAAAGAACAACTGTTGTCATGACTTGAACCCTCCTCCGGCTCTAGCCGTTACTTGCAGTCGCCTTTATTAACGGCGTCAGATCCAAACCAGAGGTAAGGCCCAACTCGGTCAAGGTCGCCACTCGCACCCTTGGACTGACAAAGCTGTTTGATGATGCGCTGAGTTTTAGCCTCATCATCCTGAGAACCGCCATTTTGTCCGCCTGCGGCTCCAAGCAGCGGAGCCTCATCATTGGACGGACCCTCGAAAGGCTCTGGATTCGTGATAACGGTATCTTCAACCGCGAACGCCGGAAGAGCGATAGCCGCGAGAAGCAGCAAAGCGGCAGGTTTTAACTTCTTCATAGGGGACTCTCTTATCGGTTGAAAAAGTCGTATTCCGGCGAGCCGTAATACGGATCTTCATACATAGGTACTACTGGTGCTGGCTCAGGTTCTGCCAGAAGCAGCTTTACCGGATCTACGTCCGCCATTTCAGCCGGAGCTGACGCGGGAACCTCGACTGAATTAGCCGGGGCAGCCTTGGAAGCTTGCGCCTCTACAGTTTTCTCTTCGCGGCTTTTGATCTTGTTCAGCGCCAGGCACTCGGCCTTGGAGATCACTTCAATACCGTTGGCACGAGCAATCTCGGCGGCAGCTCTCATAAAATCAGGAGAGCCCTCGAAATACATCTGCTTGTAGCCGGCAGACTTGCCGATCTCGATAAAGGCAGCAGCAGCGGCCTGTACCGACATAGCGCCCTTTGAAGTAAGAGCACCGGTGGAAAAGTCGACAGTGATCGTTGGCGGCTTGATACGAGTAGCAAGGTTGTGCCCTTCAATAGCAAAGGTAACGACGTCGCCGGCAACGCCTATATCACGACACAGGCCACCTTTCTTTACTGGACGAAGCAGATTTGATGTAGCGCCATCCCAGTAAGATGGATTAAGCAAGGCTGCCCAGCGCTTGGCTTTTTCTTGATGAGCCTTAACGACCTCAGCCTGACTCTCGTTCGCCACAACTGGCTCGGGCGATAGAACTGGCTCCTGCGCTAGCTCAGGCTTAACTTCAGAAACCACACCACCAGCGCTGAACTCAGGCGCAGGGCTCTCAGTGAAGCCAACACCCAAGTAAGACGACTCCACCTCAGGCGCTTGAGCCTGAACGGAGCTGACTTCTTGTGCTTGCGCCGATTCAGCAGCCAACCTCTTCGCCCTTGCGATAGCAAGGCAATCATTAGAGGCTTCCTCGTCGGACATCCCCCACACACCCCGTTCAGTGTTCGACATCGAAATTCTCCAAGCCGTTGTAAATTCGTAATCACGGTAGTAACATCATCCGTGCTTACCAGTGTACTCGGTGACCGGCTTTTTGAGAACTCTCCTGACAATCAAATCACCTGCGCCTTTCCACAGCCGCCTACTCTTTAAGGCGGTTTTTTTTGGCCTGACGCTGTTTTTTACATAACTATGCATAGTTATGCGCATCTATTCTTTGGTAAGTAAATCAATCCATATCAATGCGTTGCAAGCCTCGTTAAAAGAGCAGTTGCGCGCGCCTCATCACAAATCCAAGCCTCTCGCCGCTAGCTCGTTCCAAAAACAAGAATAAAAAAGGTATCCTACCAAAATCTCAAAAGAACAATTTTGTGAGGAACCGATTTGAGCAACGCAACCACCGAAGCCCAGATGCGGAACTTCTTCGCACGCAGAGTAATCAGCATATCTTCGCAAATACTGGAGGGCTGGCACACGATGCAGCGCTCTGGCTGGAAACAAGAAGCACTCGCCTCGCTTGAAAAGCATTGCGAAGACCTCCAGAGGTGCGCGGAAAAATTCAAACAGGACGCTCATGCCGAAATGGCAAAAGAGCTCCTGAGCACCTTTTCGGCAATTAAAGAGAGCCGCGGACGGGTAACCAGCGAAACCATCGAACGGATGCACAAAATCACCGTTCGACTTTCCCAGGAAGGACTCACCCTTGAAGCTGGGCTTGCAAAGCCTGTGGCGCGCAAAGAAACAGCTTCATCCGTCAAAAAGCCTATCTACATCGGGCTTAAGGACCTGACCGCCGCATCGAATCTGGCGCAGCAGCTTGATCTGTTCGGGCTTAACGCGCAGATATTCACCAATCACTTCGCCATATCGGACGCCATCAGGAACCGCCCTCCTGCCGCTATCGTGCTGGACGTCGACTTTGATGGAGAAAAGCGCGGGATAGCGGTGTCTGCAGAGCTAAAAGAGCGCGGCCTCGACCTACCTCCGATCATTTTCTTCGGCCCCGAGGAAACTGACACGGAGACGCGCCTTATGGCTATCAGGGCGGGCGGTAAAGACTTCATCTCCCACTCGATAAACCCTGCAAAACTCCTCAGCCGTGTCGAGCGCTTCTCAAGTGTGGCTCAGCACGAACCTTACAAGGTCATGATTATCGACGACTCCAGGGCGCAGTCGATCTTCACCCAGCGGGCGCTAAACGACGCCGGCATTATCACCATGATCCAGAATCAGCCCCTGATGACCATGGGAAGCCTTGCCGAGTTCCAGCCTGACCTGATCCTGCTTGACATGTACATGCCAGACTGCAACGGCGTTGAGTTGGCCAAGGTCATCCGCCAGAACGAGCGGTACATGAGCGTGCCGATCATTTTCCTCTCCGCAGAAGAGGATCTGGATAAGCAGCTCGACGCGATGAGTGAAGGCGGCGACGACTTCATCACCAAGCCTATCCAGCCCCGTCACCTGGTAGCGACCGTCAAGCACAGAATCGCCAGGGCAACATTGCTGAAGTCGAAAATGGTTCGAGACAGCCTCACCGGCCTCTTCAACCACTCACATTCCCTTCAGCTGCTGACTGACTCGATACTGCGTGCGCACAGATCAAAATCCGTCACTGCGTTTGCGATGATCGATATCGATCACTTCAAGCGGGTAAATGACACCTACGGCCACCCCGTCGGCGACAAAGTAATCAAAGGGCTGAGCATTTTCCTCAAGCAACGCCTGAGAAAGACCGACTACATCGGCCGGTACGGCGGCGAAGAGTTCGCAATCATTCTCCCCGACACGAACGCGGTTACTGCAGCAAAGGTAATCGAAGAAATCCGGGAAGGCTTTGCCGCGATCAGCTTCACCACTGATAACGATCTGCTCAAATGCACATTCAGCGCAGGTATCTGCGAATCGAATGGATCCATCGACGCGACAGAGGTTTCCAAGCGGGCTGACGAAGCTCTCTACGTTGCCAAGCGCGATGGCAGGAACAGAGTTTCAATCCACGAGAGCTGCCACCCTCGCCCATCCGTGACGCTTACAGAAGTTATATAACTTATACACAATAAGCTCTGGTCGCTCTTGAAAAATCCATTAAGCCCACCGTAGTGGGCTTTTTTGTGCTTGCCAACCAAGCATAAGTTGTATAACTTGTAGATCAGCAGCTTCTATAAGCTGCACAACTGATAGGCAATATATAACTTGTGGAGGCTGCATAATGATTATTGTGATTGGTGGAGAAAAGGGCGGCAGCGGGAAAAGCTGCATCGCCCAAAACCTTTCAGTTTTCCTGCAGAAAAAGGGGCGCGACACACTTCTGATTGATGCTGACCCGCAGGGCACTTCACATGACTGGGCTCGCGAGCGCGAGGCCAACGAGACCCTGAAGGACATCCAGAACGAAAGCGCTCTCGGAGACATTCGCAGAACCCTGATTGATCGCGCTAAGCGCTATGAAATGATCGTCGTTGACGCTGGCGGCGCGGATTCCGTCGCTCTGCGCTCAGCGCTGAGCGTGGCGACCCACGTTTTGCTGCCCTTCCGGCCAAAACGCCGAGATCTGAAGACTCTGGAGCACGTTGAGAAGATGATCACCCTCGCTAAGTCGATCAACCCAGAGCTTATTGTCCGGTCGGTCATTACACAGGCCCCAGCCCTCCCTAGCCAGGTTCAGCGAATCCTGGACTCCAAAGAGGCCTGCGCCAGTTACGGCTTGTCGCCACTCAATGCGTTTACGACAGCCCGGAATGTGTATGACGACGCAGACGAGGACGGAAGTTCCGTGCTGGAGGTCGGCACAGATTTTAAGGCGATCGAGGAAATTCAGCAGATCGCACAAGAACTATTGGGAGATATCTAATGGCTGGTGTAGGCGGATTAGTGAAAAAGAGTGCAACCACCAACTCAAGCGCCGTCAACTCGCGGAAAGCCGACGAGTTTATCTCTGGCGCTCGTGCTGATGGTGTACCGAAGAAGCTCCAGAAACAGTCTTCCGGGCAGGTCTACAAGCGGGTTATGTTCTCGCTGGACGCTGACATCGACCGGACCATCGACCAGCTCAGCCTCATCCCGCGCGACTTCCGCGCAACGCGCTCAGACGTGATTCGTGCCGCAGTCGCGCTCTTGGCAGGAATGCCAGAGCAGCGAATCGCACAACTTATTAAAGATGCATCAGTTAAATAACTTGTTTAAGTTTCACAACTTACGCAACACGAACAACCGCAGCAGCGGTCGGGAGAATGCTATGAAAACTGAAACCCACACAATCACCTGCAGCTCCGGAACCTTCCGTGTGCGGCTGGATATTCACCACATGGAGCACCAAGAGGCGGTCGATGTGTACGACCTGCCTGAGGAAAACTACAAGCACGGCGGCTATCGCATCGAAGGCTTCGTCAATGATGTAAGCACCGGCTCCAAGTTTTACTCAGGCTCGTTAGATGAGGATTACTGGGGCGGACGCACGGATATAGCGGCTCGCAACGTGCTTTCAGACTACCTGGCAACGGATGGCAGGCAGGGGAGGGCAGCCTAAGAGGGTTGTAGCTGCTGCATAACTTATTGACCGGCAATAATCGCTACAAGCTCAACAAGGTATGCAGCAGCTACAACTGATAGGTGCTCTACAAGCACCACAAGCAGAGCAACAGCTATAACAGGCAGAAGCCCAACAAGCTGCATACCTTGCACAAGGCAGAAAGCTGCCTCGAACAGCCTGAATCACCCAGCTGGAGTAACGCTAAAAGAGGCTTACCGACAATTGTATAAGTTAAACAACTTATACCCGATGTAGAACAGGTAGAAGCTCAACAAGCTACACAGCTTCCACAACTGACGGAGACTCAACAACCAGAACAACTGAAACAACAGCAAAAACAGGCAGAAGCTCAACAAGCTGCATACGTTGCACAAGGCAAAAAAAAGCCCGACATCCGCCGGGCTTTTCCATTTCTGCCGCTTACTCCTTGGCGATGATCTCGCTAACCAGAAGCTCTACGACGTTATCAACCGACAGGTCTGGCCGCAGCATTTTCAGCTCGCCCAGGCGACGCTCGATTGAGCCTCCTGGGAAAAGCTTCACTAGCCGCCGGAGCGCCGGGAGATAACCAAGCTTCAGGGCTACCTTCTTACGAACAGAAACGTCGTCAGGCGTGGACGAGAACGCCCACAGGTAGAGGCTCGGGAGAGGGTAGGTAAGGTACTGAATCAGTCGCCCCTTACCGGTCTCGGCGATCATCAGGATGTGAGCACCCTCCGAATCGGCACCACGAACCTTGTTTCGCAGTGCCTCAACAGCAGAGCGGGGCAGACCAAAACGCTGCTGACAACGAGCAATACCTTGTTCACCGGGAGAACCCAGGAAGAAGATGGTACTGGCCAACTCGATGTCGTCAGCGCCGAAGTCTTCGTCGCTCTGGCTCGCCATCCCGTAGTGGATGTTGAACTTACGGATCTCCCGGCGATCGGTAGCGAACTGCTGACGCACCGCGGGGAAAAGTTTCGTCCGGTGGTATTCGTCGATATCAAGACGAGAAGGTGCCGCTTTTTCGCGCTCCAGCACACGACGATGGTATTCACGAACAGAAGGCCGGCACTCAAACGTAGGAAGCAATTCCTCGTTGATCCACCACTTGCGAGTTGTCGCGTGACGAGCCAGAAGCATCATCATTGCGCCAAGCTGGCCAGCGGTTGAGCTGCCACCCTTCATTACGTCCTCAAGGTTAAGGCTCAGCACGCGAGCGTTCGTCCTGAAGCGGGTAGGGCCGCTGATCATAGGGTTGCGTGTCCACGAGGTCAGCATCGTGCTGATGTACTGCAGCAAAGGCATATTGATGCCGGCAACTTGCTGTTGCCCGAACAGATCCTTGAGCTCCTGCGTCGAGGAGATCACATCCATCAGGTCAGGGAGCGTTGGCACTGCGCGCCACTGAGCGAATTCCGCCTTAACGTACTCGCCCATATCGAACAAAAGCTCAGTCAAACCTTTCCAGGTCAGGTCGTTCGCGCGGTTCAACTGGCGGTTAGCCACGATCGAATCGACCTCTTCGTAACCGGCAAGGCCTGGCGTATACATCTTGACCCGCGAACTGCCGTCAGTCAGGAACATTTTGTAAGCCTGCTCGATGAGCATAGGCACGACGCTGGTCACACCCTCGGGAGGGCCCTCTTTACCAGGGGAGGTGAGCGCCTGAATAAGGAAGTTCGTCTGGAACGTCTGCTCAACCGTGGTCGGCCGCCACACGCAAAGCTGAGTATCAAACAGGTTGATACAGCACTCAGGCGTATTGGTCAGACGCAGATAAGCCACCTGCCAGAGCTGATCCTTAGGCAGGATCGCCTGCAACAGCAGGATCACACCGCTGGAGCTTGGACCGATATCAAGGGTAACCATGCGAGGAAGCAGGTCGTTCGAGGCGTAAGCCTCAATGTAGGCCGTCCTGACTGCCTGCAAGAGAACAGACTTACCACCACCCATCGGCGCGACAAACAGGTCAGAAACGAATTTCTGCACACCGCTGGCCTGATGTTTGAACGGGTAGAGGCGCTTTGCCTCCGTCAACATCAACAGCGAACCCTGCATGTGACGCTGCCAGACCGAGCCAGGGCGCGAGAAGGGCAGGGAAATCATGGCGTCCTGCACCGGCGTAGCGAAGGTCGAGCCTGCATAGGTAGTAGCACGGTCGCAGCCCGGCACAGCATGCTTGAGAAGCTCATCCGGATCATCGGTATCCTGACGCCACTGGCTGCCGCCCCACGCCTGCAACTGGCTGATCAGGGTGTAAATCTGGTGGCGAACTTCTTCCTGCGATTTGGCTTCAGTGCACACTTGCATCCTGAAACCGCACAGGTTTTCAGTCTTGGCAATCGCCAGCAAGTTCTCTGCGTGATCCGAAATGTCGCCATTACGGCTTGAAAGAATCTTGAACGACTGGGCAATCGACTGGTGGGATTTCACGTAGGAGCGCCACTTATCGGCACCCGACAAGAAGCACATCGAAGTCCACCAGTGGAAGCTGCGTGGCATTGTGTCAACCAGGATGTCGGCATCCAGCCAGGTCAGCGGATGAACATACATGTAGGCGACAGCGAAGTAGCGGCCGCCCTTGCTGCCGATACGAACCACGCCATCGTCAAACACCTTGAGAGGCTCTGACAGGATTTGATCACGAAGGTGCGGCAACCTTGTGTGGTCGTCAGCACCACTGTTTACATTGAAGAACCGGCGATCGCCCTGCACGGCAGGACGCCAGTTATTCGGGGTCGTGTCTGGCAGATAAAGCCGGCGAATCTCCCGGAGAAGCTGGTCGCTCTCGATTTCCTCGCAGATCTGCGTCACCGCAGTCGAGCGCATAGCGCGCAGGAACGAGGAAAAGTTGCTCTGATGTCGCTGGTGAAGCGTCATCATTTTGGTTGAAAGCTGCTGAGAATAAGGGCTCAACTGGCGGGGGAGACCCGCCAACGAGCGCTGGGCAGTCTCTGTGTCGATAGCAATCTGCTTGGGGTCACCAAGAGCCTGCATAGAGGTCGTGATGGTCGCGATGTTGTTTTCGCGCACAGCCTTCGCGGCCAGCATGTCTTCCCGAGAGGAAATCAGCTCGTTAATCGTGGTCATGTCCACGTTGAGCCGGCCCCATGTTTCGCGCGAAACATTCGTCAGCGCGCGCAAATCGTCGCGAGCCTGATCCGGATTGATTTCTGTCACCCACTGGATCTGGCAGCCAGGCTGCTGAAGCTGGCTGGAAAGCATGGAGAACAGTGAAACAAGGGCATCCGCTCGCTCGGAGTTACCGAACATGCGGTAGGCGCCCTGCATCCGTGCGGCGCTCATGTACCCAAGACCTGCTTGAAGCTGAATGGTGTTTTTGTCCACCACAGAGATAACCGGAAGCCTGGAGCCGCTGAAGCGCCCCAGCATCTCGTTCAGCCCGTAAAGAATGCTCATGAACCACCTCCAGCTTCTATTGCCTGAATTTCCTCTAGCGACTCGAGCGCCTTATCAAGAGGTAAATCCCCGAAAGAATTGAACCTGAGCAACACCTGAGGATCACGACGATCCTTGATCCGGCTCAGCATATTTGTCGAAAGAGAGGTAGTGGCGAGCCACTCGCGGAGCTTGCTCTCTAGTTCGGCGGGACTCTTTCCGTCTGCGCTCATAGGAACCCTCACAATTGTTCTGCATAACTATGCATAACTATTCAAAACTATCCTTTCTTAAGGAAAGGTATGAAAATCTATCTCCAGCAATCCATTGATATCCAAAACAACGCGCATCAATTAGTAGATATTCGTAGGATTGCGGATCTATGCGAATCAAAGCCAATCAATCAGAAACAATGCTTAGGAGCCCGTCATCGGCGGTTCCAGGCCCATCGCAGAGCAGATTGAGTCAAGATCAGCGATCGCCATGGTTGCCAGCGACACAACAAGACGACCACCGCAAGCCGAAGACATTGGGGTGTACCCCATGTCGTAAACCTTCTGAGCGTGCCGCATCATCATCAAGCGGTCATACGCGGCAACATAGGCCGCGACAGGCTCCCTGCCAGTAGCCGGCTTGTCCGAGGCAGTTGTACCCAGCAGCGCATAAAGAAGCCCTTCACTGACAAGGCCAGAAGAGTAAGAAAACTCCGAAGTCGGGATCGGTTTGAGCCCACGGTCGTGCGCCTGAGAAAGCATGCTCTTAAGCGGAATCACCGAACTTGGGCGCCAAACGCCCCGAACCGTAAGGTTGGAGCGGTCTGCATAGAACATAGCTTCAGGCAGCGGACACCACATACGCGGGTCAGCCCCGACAGCCTGGCGTGCCGAAAACGGGGCAACAACAGCAAGATCCGGATCGAGATCACTGATGCTGACCTCGAAAATCGAGCCAAGACCGCCTTCCGCCATTAGACGATTACTGTCAGCAAGCCCCTCAAGCGGGATAAACGTCCATTCCGACATGGGATCTGGGACGGGAAGCTCAAGAATGCTCATCAAGTAGGGGAGGCGAGGTGCTATGTACGTCCGACTCGTTGCATCCGGGTTGGATGCAATCATCGCTGGAGTCATGTACTCGTGCGCGTTGCGCGCCGCAGCGATCACAGCCTGGGGCTGACGCTTTGGAATGTGGTTCAGATAGTTGGCCATAAACCAGTCGAGGCGGCCAAAAACCTTGTCCCTCCAGCCAAGACTGGCTGCCAGATGCGAGCCAACACCGCGCAGAACCTCAAACACAGCAGCGGCCTGTTCTGGAACTGGGGCGTACTGCAGACCGATCTCATGAATAATCGACGACATGCTTGTGCGTAAAAGCTGGTCGCCCCGAAGGTTCGCCTGCTTAAAGAGCTGCGCCTTCTTGAACTCCGAAAAACCAACGCTTGTCATCCAGACGTAGCCAGATGCCAGGTCGCTTAGCTTCCCTATTCGACGCCCACCTTCCTCACTAACCGCGTACCCAGCAGAGGCACTCGGATAGCGACTGTCGTCAAGAATGACGACCCCCAGCTTTGGTATTCCTGACATATCCACCTCGTTTGAGCCTCAAGCAGCCTTTTCCGCATTGTTATGCATAACTATGCATACCTATTTATTGATTGTTTTTCTTACTGATTGATTCGCTTTGCTGGTCATTTCTACGCATACCAGAGCAAAGCTATGTCCGGATAAGGGCGATTTCGCAGAGAAATCAGCGAAACGCTCCGAAAAAGCACTGGCAAGAGCACCGAACCAGCCGGAGCAATGCGAGAGCGCTGGAGAAATAAGGCGCCGCGCAGCGCAAAACAATTCATTCCTCACGCAATCTCGAGAAAACAACGCACAGGTCATCTTTGCACCTCGATTCCTAAGGATTGTTTGGCATAACAATGCGTAGGAATTACAAACGATCCGCCACTATTCCGAACAAATCCAAACAAAGCTCGATCCTCGCGAGGTCGTCGCAAGCCCGCGTCGCCTCTGGCCGTTTCCCGAAAGAATAATACTATATCTTTACTATGGTATACCAAATATAGGATACATAGTATAACAATAGTTTTATAGTATAAGCCGACCCCAGAAACCTTGGGGTGAGAGTGCCAGATAAAAAATAGAGCGTCAACACCTATCAAAACAGGTAGCGAAAACCTGTAAATCCTTGTGCATTAGGAATTGCGCTGATATATTTGCGCGCAGACAGTAAAAACTGGTTGGAGTACGTATGCAGGGTGACCAAAGGCAAGACCAAGCAGAGCCGTTAGATAGCTCGATGACACTGGAGGCAGGTGAGCGCATTGATAAAGGCGCAAGACCTGAGAAGAGATCGGCCGGGGCGATATTTGAATCGATCAAATCGAATCGTGCAGCCTTGGTCTTGATCGGTGCGGTAGCCTTTGGCGGTGTGATGTTTGTGGTTAGCAAAAACCGCACGGCCGAGGTTGCGTCAACGGCAAGTTCTCAGATAGCTGTGCCTGCTGCCAATGAGGCTGATCGTGGCCGGGATGCGACCGATACCAGGGTTAGCGGTTTGGATAACGCGGCAGAAGATGCAGCGGCGAACAAGGCTGATGTGACCAATTCGACGTACATGCCACCGATACCGGTCATCCCGCCATTGGCGAGTGCCACTCCCCCGCCGGCGCCGGCTGCCCGTCCCGTGACAACTCCTCAGGCCAGCAGCTCTGCAACTCAAGCCCAGAGAAAGAAAAATGAAAATCTTGAGAAGGCTATGCAGGCTCAGCTGGCAAGAATTTCTGCAGGAGTAAACGGAAGAGGGAAGATAACGTCTCAGGCTGCAACCTTGGACACCTCTGCATTAACTAGCGCTGGCGGATCTGGGTATCCGGAGAATGCGGGTAACGGTGAAAGCCGACTCGGCTATCCGATGGGGACAATCTGGAGAGCGACACTCAAGACGGGCGCCAACACAGATCGTCCTGGCACTGTTCAGGCTGTGATCGAGGAAGGCCCGTTCGCTGGGCGTACTGCTCTGTGCAATTTCTCCTGGCCAACCCGTGAATACATCAACCTCGAGTGCTTTGCCGTAAAGCTTGATACGGAATCGCTGCCACTCAAGATGGTTGCCGTAGGTCCTGATGAAATGCCAGCGGTCAAAGCTGAATACAACGGCAAGTACATCCAGCGGCTCGGCAGTATGTTCCTGGCTTCCTTCCCTGCGGCTTACGCCGACGGTCTGGCAATGGGTGGGACTACGGTGACCAACGGAAGTGCGACAACTTCGACGTCACCAGAGCTGAGCGGTAAGGACTTGACGCTGTTTGCAGCCGGCCAAGCGACAAGACCGATCAGTGAGGAAATGATTGCGATGGCTCAAGAAATCAAACCTCAGGCTGTGGTTCCCCCTATGCAACTCATAGGCCTGATGCTGGCAGAGGATATTTAATAAATGACTTACGACTTTATGGATGACATGCCGAAACCATCGGCAAAGCCCGCAAAGCCTGTGGAACAGTCAGGCAAAGCCTCCGTTGTGCTTGACGATATCGTTCTCGCGCCAGATGACGACATTCTTGATATCGACGATATGTTGCTGTCTATGGATGCGCCCAGTGCTACGCAGGATTCATCTGCCAAGGCCGAGATTGAGTTTGCCCCGGCTCCAGCAGAAAGCGTTGATCCGGATGTGATGGATCTGGGTATTCAGGTTGAGTTGCCTCCGGAGACCGATTACTCGGTTGAGTATCGCGCAAACGAAAGTGATGCTGACGTGGTGCGTGATGAGCCAGTCAGCTTTGCCACGCTTGATGCTGATGATGAACCGGTAACACCGGCAGCAACTGGGCGTCGGTCGGTGCTGGAAGATTCCGAGCCTCAAAGTGAAAAGCCGCAGACAGCCTTGGAGAAGCATAAGCCGAAGATTGTGATCGCTGTGATCATTGCAGCTTTGATCGGCCTGTCTCAGTACAAAAAGCTGGAGGAGCAGAAGGCTGCGCAGGCAGCGGCTGCAAGCCAACCGCAAGGCCAGATTGATCCGTACAAAGAAGCCATTAAGGATATCCAGACTGGCTCTGAAAATGTATCGCACCTACCAAATCCTGACTGGCCTGAAATGGGTGGGGCTGCCGAAACGGGTTCAGCTACAGAGCCTTGGGTTCCGGTTGGCGGGGTGCCAGAGGTTGAAGCCCCGGCTCCGCAGGCAGAGGCTCCGTTTGCCGATGAGGCTGTTGTAGATGCTGCACCGGTTATTCCTGATGCAGAAGTTGCTCCTGTTGCTCCGGTTACTGAAGTTGTTCCAGTTCCTGAAGTTGCTCCTGTTGCGCCTGTTACTGATGTTGTAGAAGTTGTAGAAACTCCGTCTGGCTCACAGGCATCCGAGGCGGACACAACAAACGCAGACGTTGAGGCTCGCTGGAACGGGTTGAGTGATGCCGCGCCTGAGAAGGCCGCCGCTAACGAGGTCATTGAAAGCCTCACCAAAGAAGTGGCTGATCTCAAGCAGAGTTTGGCGGAGATCACTCAGCGAGCAGAGAAAGCGGAGAGAGCGCTGGCCGAGGCTGTTAAAGCTGCGACCGCGAAACCAGTCTCTAGGCCGGTGACGAAAACGGCGAGCCCTGCAAAACCAGTGAGCAAGCAACAGCCTGTAACGTCAAAGCAGCAGCCTGTGAAGCAGATGCAAGAAAGTGCAGCGCGCAGCGATATTAAATACATCGGGTCATTCCTGCAGGGCGGGGACTGGCGGGCTCACGTAATTATTGGTGGCAACCTTTATGAGTTGAGTCGCGGTCAGAAGATCGCTGGTTTGACCGTTAGTGCTGTTAATCAGGATGGAGTGGTTCTCGATGCTATCACTTACCGTTGATCGTCGAGCCCTGCAGGCTCTGCTGGGTTGGTCGCTGCTGTTTGTGGCGTTCGCCGCTTTCGGCATGCCTCCTGATATAGATCCGTCTCTGAATGGCCTTAGGCCCCCTGGTGGCGGAACCGCTGCAGGCGTGGAGCTGGGCGAGTCTATTGGACGGCTTATGGAATCCCTGATGTACATCTTCGGTATCTATTACACCTTCAAGGGTGTTTTGATTTACGCGAAGATCAGTTCAGGTAAAGCTGGCGGCCAGGGAGAGACCATGGGGGGCGCGGTGTCGCACTTAGTTGCGGGCGCCCTGGCTTATCACTCGAGAGCATTTTTCTCGATGGTGCATAACACAATTCCGATGTTGCCCGATTTCGGGCGCTTGGTGTACGACGCAGAACTGATGCGTTCTTTGATGCAATAACAGAGGGGTAACACAATGAAGAAGCTTCAAGAAAAACTGAGCAATAGCTACTGGAAAACTCAGGTTGCAGTCGGCTCTGCGCTCCTGATGGTTAGTGGTGCAAGCATGGCGCAGAATCCTGGTGGTCCTCTTAACGTACCGACCGGCGACGCGCTGGGTGGTAGCGTTGACAGCCTGGCCAATAACATCGCCAACATTCCGTTCCTGTTGCTGTCTGGCGCGCAGATCGGCGGTATCTACTTTGGTTACAAGGCGTGGGATAACTGGTCGAAAGTACAGAAGGGTAACGACCCGGAAGCCAAGCCAGCAAAGACTGCCGGTTACACCGTTGCAGCTGCCGGTGCTTACTTCCTGCCCTCGATTCTGGGGATGGGCGGCAAAACTCTGTTGCCAGGCCTGTAAGCGATGTTCTCTCTGCTGCTGGGCGTCAAGCGTGGGCCGGCGCGAAATGAAAATGAAAGCCTTCACGAAGACAAGGTTTACATTGACGCTCGCAGCAAAGTGATTGCGCGGGATCGGAGCACCTGCAAAGCCTGTGGCTGGCAGGCAGATCGTTTTCAAGAGGCTCATCACATTGATGACGACCACACGAATAACGATGTCTCTAACCTGATAACGCTGTGTGCGTGGTGTCATCGCTGCCACCACATCGGTTTAGCCGGGCAGTACGAGCTTGGCTATATCGGGATTCCACCAAGCCGGGATACCAAATGGATATCCCAGGCAGAAATCAATCAAAGCACCCGTATGTACGACTGGGTGATGGCTCATCCGCAGGCTAGTCACAAGTATAAGGTCTGGGCCACCACGTTTGAGGATTACCTATCTGCAAGTGTTGCAGCTGCAGACAGGGTTCTCGGTGTCTCGTCGTTGGCGGACTTTGCGGAAATTCTGGCGGGCATGACTGATGAGCAGTACGCAAAGCGCGGTGAAGCGTTCGGCGCTGTTCGGTTGATCCATGCTCGTGCAGAAGACATCTTGCCGCGATCCAAGCCGGAGGAAGCCGAGAAAGCACGGCGACAGGCGTGGGTGAATATTCTCAAATCCAAACTCCTCGGAGCGCCGGTATGACTCGCAACTATTCGTCTTTCGCCGACATTTGCATGCTGATGTCCGGAGGTCAGCCGTGGGCTTTGGATATGCAGCGGCGCAGCGGTAATCCAGTCTTGATGGCCTACATGGTCAACAGCCTTACGGCGCTCCTGATTGGAAAGCCGGCGATCCCGGAGCAGTTTTTGCGGGCGAAAAATGGACTTCTTATTGGAAGTGCACAGCCTGTGGCTGATCTTGCGCCGGCACCAATGGTGTATCTGGCTCTGCGGTATGCGAAAAGCAAACTGACAAAAGACGGGAACTGGCTGCCTGACATCGATAAGGCTGTCGAGGCTGCGTGCCCTGAAATTGGAATGGCCAATGAAGGCGATGTGATTGCTGATGCCGCCGCAGGACACTGGTCTATGCAGCTCGCAAAAGGCGATTGGTTCCGCGAGTTTGACGCAACGATGGCACGCGATCGGGAGATCATGAATGTTCCATCGCGATGATTTTCCCAGCCCTGGGAAGCCGGTGGGGCAGCAGGCTAACCTGCGCAGGCATCTTGCCAGCCTGAAATTGGTTGAGCCTCTGATGTTGGCGGCTCTCCATCGTCCAGGTCTTGGTGAGAGCGTTCCGACTGAAGAGATTGTTGAGGCGCAAACAAAACTGATCTTCAGGACAATCAATCTGACAGATCGGATTCTCTCAAGGCTTGACGGTCATTCCGACAAGAAGCCTTTTGATCGCTATTCAATCGCACGCGAAATCGTCGGGCTTGTCGCTGCACAGTGGCGAGCCGGTAGTGAGCTGACCGCTCAGGACCTGACCATTCTTGCAGAGCAGGCTGTTTCCTCCGGCATGCAGCTGTTGAAGGATCTGAATGAGCAGCCCTACAAGGCTGGCGATGACCAGATTGAGAGACTGAGCAGCGCTATCTCGTCGTCAGCAAAAATCATGATTTCGATGCGCTCCAGAGCAACGCTTGGGCATGACCTTATAGATCTGTGCCGTGGAATGACTGAACACCTGGCGAAAGTGGTCACCATTGAGAGTGAGCGCCTGAAGGCTCGTGAATCGGCTCCCGCCATCAAAGCGTTGATCCGTGTTTTCTCCGATTACTACCCGGTTATCTGGGATGAGGAAATTAACTCGGCTGTCAGCCTTTTCAAAGAACTGAAGGCTGATCCGGAAGAGTTTAAAAAGGCCGCAGAAAAGCTGCGCGTCTGGCCGCTCGATGGTTTTTACAAGCGGGTGGAAGGGGCGATCGAGGGGTGTATGGGTATGGCTATAACCATGCAGCAGCTTCTGGAAGAGCCAGCAGCTCAGCCTGAAAACCCTCAACCATAAGGTCTGATTGATGAGCGCACAAACAGCCGGTAGTGATGATGCTGCGGCAATATCCATAGTCGCGTTGTTTTGCGTGGCGCTATTTGCACTCTGGTATTTCTCGGGACAAATTCTTTCCTGGTGGCAGGCGGTTATTGTTCCGTTTAGCCAGCTGTGGGCGTGGCTGAGCACGACAGAAATCGGCGTGAAGCTGGCAGGGATGCTCAATCGAGATCCTGCTGTGCTGCAGAAAATGCCAGCCTATCTGGCCAGCTTGAACCCGGAAAGTCTGAAAGAGATGGGCTACTCCGAGGCTAAGCGTTACGGCGACTACATCCATCGCTTCAGCACGCTTGTGTTTGGACCGCTGTTCATTATCTGGGGGTTCAAACTGCTTCGTCATTCCAATATGAATGATCCACTGATGTTCAGGGTGACCAAGGGTATTCCGGCGATCACTACGATCCTGAAGACGCTGCCAGGGCGCGAATGGATGGCTGATGTGGTCGACACCAGCAAAATGGATATGTTTAACGGAAAGATAGCCCTTCAGGCACCGGTGACGCCTTGGCGATTTGCGGAGCTTTACGGGGTTGTGGAGTGTGATGAGCACGGCGCAATGGTGTCTTTCGATAAAGAAAAAGCAGCCGCGGCTTACTGCGCAACCTTCGGCAAGAAATTCACAACGATAGACGCCTTAGCCAAGGGTGATTACGGAAAAGCCTGGAAGGCGCTGCTGGATCAGCTGCCTCCTCAGGATCGTCCAAACGCCATGAAGGCTGCTGTCAAAGGTCATCTGTACGAGAAAACCGTGGTGATCGCTCTGCTTCGGCAGATGTCCCGCGTGATGATTATCGACTACGGCCCGCTGATGCATGTTCGCTACAAGGATATTGCCTTCTTTGACGCCATCTGTAGCTGTGGACGGAGAACCGCGTTCGCCGCCGGCGCTGGCCTTATGGGCCAGTTCAGGCACGAGGTAGCCATCTATAACGCATCCAAAGGTGATCTTGAGCCCGAGGAAAAAGCTGGCGGTGACTGGGCGGCCTCGTGGCTTGAAGAGGCTCTGAGAACAGATCCACATGAAAGACCGTGGGTTGAGAGTGACGATGTTTGGCAGCGTTTCGATCCGTGGGAATAGGAACTTTTTAGATGGCAATCGCGCGCAAACCCAACAACCGGTATTCGGAAGAAGCGAAAGAGCTGGATTACGCCCGCTATATCAGGGAAAACCTGAGTGCGGCAGAGCGCATGAATTACGCGCTCCAGCAATATTCGCCGCCCCTGATTATTGGTGCAGGCATTGTTTGTCTGGCAGCGCCTGGCCTGCTTGAGGCTTCAGCGGCTGTGGCGGCTGCAGCGGCCGGCGCCTTCTATTCGACCAAACTGGCTCACGCATGGCCTTTGGCGACGCCTGGCTTTATCTGCAAAGCCAGCCCGCTTCACAAGAAGATCTTCAAGCTCAAAAAAATACCGATTTTGGGCGATCTGATTACCGTTAAAGACCCGAAAAAAATGATGGGGGACGGCATCCTCTATCTTGGTTCGGATATGGATAACGGGGCGGCCCAGGTCTGGACCTCGATGGATTTGATGGTCCGTCACATGCTTTTAATCGGGACTACGGGCTCCGGGAAAACTCAAGCAATTTTAGGGATGCTCGCCCAACTCATGGCTCAGGGGAGCGGCGGAATTTTTTGTGATGGGAAGGCCGATATCACGACGTGGTTCATGCTTTACACCCTCGCAAGGCACTACGGGCTTGAGCGTCAGCTGCTGGTGATCAACTACCTGACCTCCGGCGGAGGCCACACCAAGCGCTCGAACACCACGAATATTTTCGAGATTGCATCGGCTGACAGCTTGTCTGAAATGGTCTCCTCGATGATGGGTGGCGGCGGTGGCGGCGGTAACGACGACATGTGGCGTGGTCGTGCTGAATCACTCTTCGGCCTGGTCATTCGCGCAGCGTGTGAGGATCGTGATTTCCGTGGCGAGACCATCGTTCCTGATGATCTGCGTCGCCGCATGACTCTGCAGATGCTGTTGGATCTGCCGGCGAACATGAAATATTCGCAGCGCGTTCGTGATGAGGGCCAGCTCTTCCTGAATGACTTGCCCGGCTACTCAGCCTGGCAAAAAACGACTCAGGCGCAGCAGAAAGAACAGGCAGTCGGTCGTATGTCTGAACAGCTGGGTTTCCTGCAGATGCAGTTCACCCGCGTACTGTCCCTGCTGTCCGGGACCTACGGCTACATTACCGGCACTGACATCTCTGAAATCGACTGGATTGACGTGATCAACCAGCGCCGCACCGTCTACATCATGCTGCCTGCACTCGAAAAGTCTCCCGAGTCGCTGAAGCAGCTGGGCCGGATGGTGGTTACCAGTATGCGTAACGCCATGCTCCCGATCATCGGTGGCGGCCAGCTGACTGGCTTGAAGAAAATCCTCATCGACGGACGCCCGATCGGTAAACAAGTCCCCTATGCGTTGTTCCTCGACGAATACGGCAGTTATTGCGTGGAAGGCTTCGGGGACGTTGTGGCGCAGATTCGTTCTATGGGTGTAATGGCCTGCTTCAGCGGGCAGGACTGGGCATCATTCAAGAAAGGTTCGGAGATCGAGGCCTCTCGGGTAAACGCGAACACCGGCACCAAGATTTTCCTGAAAACTTTCGACCCGGACACCGTAAAACTGCTGGTGGATATCTGCGGTAAGAAGCTGGTTTCGGTTGCCAGTAACTGGGGTGATAAGCCTTCTGGGGCCAGCGCTGACATGCGCACACAATACCAGTCGGTTGAAAGTCTTTCCGTGCAGGAAGTCGATCGCGTTCGTATTGATCTGCTGGCAAAGCAAGATCCGGGGATGGCGCACGTCTATTTCGGCGGCAAACTGTGGACGAAGATCCGCATGTTCTATCCGGACATCCAGCAAAGCGCGCAGAGTCAGGTCAATTCCTTTGTGCGGATGCGCACCCCTGTCGGTATCTCCGGGGTGGTGGAAGAGGCTGAGCGCAGTATTGCGCTACGTAAAAAGGTCGACTCCATGGCTAAGGCGCTCAAGAGTTACGCGCCGGCACACGCCAAAGACGGCACAGAAGAGAAGCAGCTCGAAGATGAGCGCTTGTTTTGTGGCTGGCTGGAGACTTACCGCAAATTGATGGAAGGCCGAGGTGCCGAGCTCTGGGGCAGTATGCAGGGCGCTATCACCGAAGTGTTCGCCGAGCCTGCGAGCAAAATGGCTGAAGCAGAGAACAAGGCAGCCAGACGCTCCAAGCAAATGCAGGGCAGGGGGCCGCAGGAGGCGCGGACTCCTGGCGCTGAGCGCAACCCGCTCAACACCGTCGCTTCACATAATGCTCAGGAAAAGCCTGGCGGCCACATCCATTTTGATCGCTCCGATGAAGACTTCATTCCACCACCAGCTCCAGCGGTGAAGGCGGAAGAAAAGGCTTTCTCGATGGATGACGATGCGCAGGATCTGGACACGCAAACCATGATCGCGCGCACGGCGACCTCGCAAACGCTGATCGAAAACGTGAAGAAAATGTCGATGAGCAACGCTGAGAGCCAGTGGAACTCCTCGCCGCAAGAGGCTCGCGCTGTATCAAACACCATGGTTGGCAAGGCGATGCCAAGCGACCCAACCAACACATATCCTGTTCAGCCAACACCTGCCAGGCCGGGAGCAGCATCGCTGCGCGATGACATCGCGGCGTTGAAGGCAAAGCTTGGGAGCCAGCTGGGGAACAAGCAAGATAATCACGAGTCAGCCGGGGAGGGCGACCAATGAAATTAGTGCGCGGTGAGGCGATCAATTGGGGCGCCGTAAAGGGTCTTATCGGCGAAGACGCCCAGGAAGTGGATGCAGCCGATGATCTGGAAGGCATGCTTGCCATGACCTACGAGTCTACCCCTCGAGTTAATGAGGGGGACTGGCCGCTGATCGACATTGAGTCGCGCAGCAAGGAAGAGCAGGAAGATCTGGCGAGTTTTTCTGCATTAGCAGAGCGCCACGACCCCTTCAGCCACATTTCTCCGGGCCTGTGGAACCATCCTCTGAACCTGAGCAACAAGTCAGTTTCACAGATCCTGCTGTCTTTGGGCTTCGCTATGCCGGAGGCGATTGAGGCGAACGCTTCAGGCCGTGTTCAAGGCTGGCCCGCCTGATATGCAGACGGATACTTGATAGTAAAAGCAATAAAAATATGCTTGACACCCCTGTTTATGCTGCTAGTGTTGCCCTCAATGGCAATGCCTGCCAGGAACTTAGGAGTGTCAAAAATGTTTAAGCGCAAAGCAGTTGAAAAGAGCAAGCCACTGGAAAACCTGATGCTGCAGGTCCAGGAATACAAAGCCTCCGTTGAAGGCGGCGAGATCGATACCGTTGTCGGTGTTGACCTTGATGGCAAAAAATTCTCCGTCATCCTGACCACCACTGGTGAGGCTGCCGAAAAAGACAACCGCAACACCATCGCCTCTTTCGCTAAAGAAAAGAGCAACCACCACGTGCCTGTCGGCGGCCTGATGCTGCTGAACACTGTTTGGACTCGCGATGGCGAAACTCCTGACGCTCCTGTTAGCGGTGTAGCTCGTTGGCCAGAATTCTTCGCCCATGCTCGCGAAGAAATGACCATCGCTAACGCCATGTACCGTGCTGGCACCAAAGCGGCCGAGGGCGGCAAAGAAAATAACTGGGCTGTTCTTGAGCGTATGGGTAAGCCTACTGCTCTGGATGCTGCTGACTTCAACGGCTTCGTTGCTGCTTTCGCAGACAAGTGCGTTAAAGACGTAAGCCGCGCCATGCCTATCGTTCGTCTGATGAGCGAAAAAGGCGAAGTGATTGACTACACCAGCATCAAGCAGGACTTCGTTGCCGGTGAAGATGGCAAGCGTCGTGCTCAGAGCGGTGATGAGGTTGTTGCCTCTCTGGCTGCCAACAAGCGCCTGACCAAAATGCTGGCTGACGCCGCTGCTGGTAAGGGCACTCTGGAAGTGATTCCGGTAATGTCGGTTTCCCTGTCGCCGAAGATGATGAACTCGCCTCGCGGTAAGAACTTCCTGGCTCTGGCCAAGAAATTCTCTAACGCCGACCAGACCTTTGCGGCTGAGTGCTACGTTCGTCGCGCTCCGACTGATGATTTCAACTATATCAGCCACCTGGCCGTTACCGAGAAGCCTCGCTTCGACCCACTGCTGATCCCGTCCGAAACCTTCGCTACTCCTGCATACAGCGAGCAACTGCTGGCTGATCTGGGTGTTGCTGGTAAGGCGCCTGCTGCGGCTGCTCCTGCTCCCGCTCCTGAGCACGAACAGGAAGACCCTGCTTACGACGACGCCCCTGGCTTCGGAGACTAAGACCTCGGTCTAACAAGAAAACCCCGGTTATGCCGGGGTTTTTTTATGCCTTCATTAAAGATATTCGGTCGCATAACAATGCATAGATTGTCCAATCTAAGACAAACAATGCGATTCAAATGATTTCTAAGCAAAAAAAGTTCGATTTAAGCGATAAAAGTGCCTGTGGGCGCTTGATCGACGCCATATCAGAAGGTAGTATTTGTTTGCATTCGAGAGTGCGACGATAAAACAAAATCTCTCGCGATTAAAACTACCTTTTGTGGACGTTGGAGAAGCAAGCATGGCTAAGAAGCTTATCGTGGGAGCAGACATCGGCTGCAACTACGCCAAAATTTATGCAGGAGCTGGTCGCCAGCTCGCAATTCGCAGTTCGGTATCAACCAAGCCCCAGGTTGGTGTGTCGGTAGCCAGCTCCGCCGGCTCCGATGAAATCGTTCTGAAAATCAATGATGGGATCTACGCTGTCGGCGCCAAGGTTGCCGATCCTATCGATACCCGCTTCAGCAACTACTACAGCAGTGACCTGAACGCCGCGATCGCGTTAGCCGCCATGCTCCGTGAGTTTGGTGATCTCTCCGAGTCGTCGATCTCCGCTGTTTTTGGTATGCCCCTGAATGTGTTCTACAACTCGAAGGGCGAGCAGAACGATGCCCTTATCAAGGCGCGCGCCAAAGCCTGGAAGCAGCAAGCCTCTGTTGTCAGCAGCTTGGGCGGCGGGGCTGTTCTGCCGCGCGATGGTTCGGTTTTCGGCAAGCTCAATGGTGCAGCTGAAGGCGTCGCCGTTTATCTGGACTGGCTCCTGAACGAAGAGGGTGAGCAGCAGCATGACGCTCAAGGCCTGACCCTGGTTGTTGATATCGGCGGCAACACCACTGACATCGCGCTGATCGACAACGGCGTTGTCCTTTTCGGCGGAACCTCTACCAGCTTTGAAGTGGGTGCACTGCACCTCTACGAGCGCGTTGCGAGCGCAGCAAAAGACCGCATGGGTTTGATGCGTACTCCGCCTCTGTCAGCCATTGAGCTGGCTATTCGCGAAGGTGGCGGCTGGTTGAGCATCGGCAACAACAAGGAAAACATCCGTGATCTGGTGGCGAACGAGCGTCGCGCACTGGTGAACGAAATTGTTCCGCGTATCGAGAAAATCGTTACCAGCCGCCTGGATGAAATCGGAACAGTTCTGTTTGCCGGTGGAACCTCGAAGCTGCTGGCTGACGACCTCAAGGCCGTTCAGGTTGGTTCGGCCAAGACGGTTGTTGTTGAGGACCCTCAGTTCGCCAACGCTCGCGGCTACTACAAGTTAGCCGTAGCCATGAACAGGGGCTAAGAAATGTCCAGAGTTCGTCGTTCCCTGCAGCGTCGCCAGTTTCGTCTGAGCCTTGACCCTCTCGATCCTGTTGAGGGGGAGGCTCTCAAGCGAATCGACACCATGGTCGAAGAGGCTAAAGACCTTCTGGGGGCCGACATTACTCAGGAGGAAGCAGAGCGCTTCGCATTTAAGCGCCTGCTTCTTGACCTGCTCAGCAATCGTCCTGCCGAACTATCGGCTCCTGTAAGGGCTCCTCGCCAAACACAAGAGCAGCCTGTGCCTGCAGTCATAGCACCCGCTGTGCCTGTGGCACAGGCTCAGCCGGTTCAGCGCAAACCAGAACACCAAGAGGCCGCTCCTGCGGCTTCTGTCGTGAAAGAAGAAAAATCCAATAGCGCTCACTGGGCAGATGAATTGCTCGAGTCGCAACCAAAACCGGTCAATCCGCTTCTGGCGGGGTTGGCTTGGAAAGACACTGACGGGGACAACTGATGCAAAACGTAAACGATGACCAGCTCGTTTCTGGAATCCTGTTTTCAAACCGAATCTATATCTACCTGATTGCGATCCTGACCCTCGCCTGTCTTGTCCTGGCACTAGCGCTTGGCGCATCTCTTTTCTATGCAAAGAACAAGATCGAGAGTGTTGAGCGCGAATACTTTGCCACCACGCACAACGGCCAGCTTTTCAAGTTGTCGCCTCTGGATTCGCCTATCGGTGGGGAAGAGAGAGCCTTGGGTTTTGCAGCAACGTGCACAACCAAAATGTTCCAACTGGACTACCTGAACTACCCACGCCAGATGGCAGACGCACAACTGCGCTGCTTCACGGATGAGGGCTATCAGAGTTATTTGGCTGCGTTTGAGCGCTCCGGCCTGATGCCGCGCCTGAAAGACTCGAAGGAACGTCTCGTAATCGCCGGTACTCCTGGCCCAGGTGAATTTACCGAGAAGAGCGTTAAGCAGGTGGCCGGTGCCTCCCGTCAGTTCTACACGATCACTCTGCCACTGGAATTGGTGTTCAACGGTATGCGCGATCGCCCGTTCCGGACATCGATGGAAGTTGACCTGGTGCGTGTGAACGAGTCTGACCGCCCTGAAGGGCTGGCAATTCATGCAATTCGAGTTAATAAGGCAGCTAAATGATGAAAAAGACGATTCTCTTCGCCGCGATCTCTTTGGCGCTCGCGACCAGCATGAATGTATACGCGCAAGAGTCTGCACCACTGGATATTCCGCCGCCGCCGGCTCCGCCTTCCGTGCCTGCTTCCGCTCAAATTGATGGCGGCACCGACCCTTCAGAGCCTGTGTCAAGCGACTCGCCTGGCGCCGCGGCTGGCACCGGCCCAGTGCTGACCCAGAGAAGCAATGACCCGCTGGTAAACACGCTCCTGCAGAGCAATTCGCCGCTGGATATCGAGCAGCAGCAAGCCATCGAGGTTTACCTGACCGAAGAGCGTCGCGCGATGGCAAGAGGCACTCCATCTGGAGCCACGAGCACTGACCCTCAGTCGGTAATCGATCTGACAGATGAAGCTAAAACCAAGTCTATTACGCTGCAGCTTGGCTACCTGACATCGCTGATGATCGTTGGTGAAAACGGCGCGCCATGGCCTATCCGTCGCGCTCGCACTGGTGATGACACCGTTGCCACGCTTGAGCTTGTTGAGGACAGCGGCACGCTTGAAATCCTGCCGCAGCGCCCTTGGGTAAGCACGAACATCATTCTTTATCTGGCAGGCCGCGCTGAACCGCTGAAACTCTATCTGAAGGTTTCCTCAGATCCGAATGACGGTGTTCGCGACGCAGTAAAACTGATCGTGGATGGTTCTCCTGCAGGTAGCGCTCCGCTGCTTCAGCCTAACCGCGTGTCAATTGATAACCAGCTGATGAACGCCCTGGGGCAGTCTCCTGGCCGCAACTGGACCAAAATGATGGTCTCTGATGCCGGCAACTTCCCGTTCAGTGTCTCCTACTGGCTCTCGCCTAACCGCACAGACGCAATTGTTCGTCTGCGTGGTGCGAGCATGATCAGCCCTGACTGGGTTACTGAAACTCGCGACCCGGATGGTGCTACTCGTGTGTATCGCTTCCGCGATCCGATCCCGCTGATCTTGCGTGCTGTGGATTCAACTGGCGTTGAGTATCAGGTGAATCTTGAAAATCCTGCCGACATCCTGGCCGGCACCGATGGCACAAAGAAAATGACGGTCAAGCGCACATCGCCTGCACGTCCGCCAATCGAAACGCCGCTGCCGTTTGATGAGCCTGTGGGGCTGGTCAACAGGGAGCGTGTGCAAACCATTTCGCCGCGCTCCGAGTTGCCACAAGAAACTGCACGGACTTATGTGTCTTTTGGAGGTAAGGGCGTTCGCACCAATCGTATCGAGATCGTGAGCGATATCGAGGTTGGTAAAGATACGGCTGCACGCTTGATCGAGAACACATACAACAACAGGCCGGTCCCGTCCGATGCTGACTTGGCTAACCCGCCAAGCGCAGCCGGCGCAGGCGCCGCGACAGCCATGGCTGCTCCAGTTGATAAGCCCTTTGCTGCCACGGCAACAGGCGTAACTACAGCAGGCGTACAAAAGCCGAGCACCAAGTCGAACCTGCTGACGTCTAAAACCGATACCCCAGCTCCGGCAGCATCTGCTGCCCCGGCTGCTTCTGCTGCAGCTCCGGTAGCCGGTCCTATGACTTTCACCGTGCAGAGCGGTGGTCTTTACCAGAACCTCTTCCGCCTGACCGAGCAGCTCAAGTGGAACGCGCCTATGTGGGATCTGGGCGACCAAGATCGTGTGATTAACGGTGGGTACACCGTTACGGGAACCAGCGCTCAGGACGTGCTTGTTCAGTTCCTGCAGCCGTATGCAGACGCTTACTCGATCAACGTCCAGATCAGCCCGCTAGAACGAAAAATTTGGCTCCACTAATTGCCGCTAACCCATTTAAAAAGAAGAGAGATTTTTATGAAAAAGACCACAGCAAAGTTTTTCGCGCTGTCTTTGATCGCGGCAACCCTGAGTGGCTGCCTGAATAACGTGCCACAAGGCCAGGACGGTAAGCAGTACAAGGACATGATGGCTCAGATCGAAGAGCTTAAGAAATCCAGCGAAACCGCTCAGAAAAACCAGCGCATCACCATCGCTGACGGCCCGCTGATGACCGGTAAAACCATCCCGATCAACCGTTCGCCATGGCTGAATGAGAAGCGTATTTCGCTCAAGGTTGGTCAGCCGGTCAATGGCATGCAGATCATGAAAATGCTGATGAGTCAGGGTCTGAACCTGACCTCCACCATGCCTCTGGATCAGTTCAGCTATGCCGGCTACGGCTTTACCGGCGTTGACGCTGAAACCGCATTGCGCTTGATCTTCCCGGCAATGGGTCTGGATTACGTCGTTGATAACGACCGCAAGATCATCACTGTTGTTCCAATGCGCCCTCGTCAGTGGACGCTTAACGTGAGCGCAAACCGCAGCACTAACTTCGAGTCATCGAGTATGACCGGATCGCTGGATGCCGGCTCTTCTCTGGCGGGTGGCCTGAACTCTGGCGGGGGTGCAGGCGCATCGCCAATGGCGAGCTCCACCACCTCTGGTGAAGGGGAGGGCGATTCTCAGGGTGAGTCCAAAGTGGGCTCGACCTCGGACTTCTGGGGCAGCTTGAAAACCGAACTGGACACCCGCGTGAGTGTTCTGGTTCCTGTTGCTTCTGGCAGCATCATTCCTGCTGCAATTACCACGGCTGGCGGCATGCCCATCAACGGAATGCCTGAACTGCCAATGGGCGGCGGTATGGTCGGCGGCGCACCCGCAGCACCGGCTGGTGGAGAGATGTACAGGGCGCAGAAGCTCGGTCAGGTAAGCGTGAACCCTGATACAGGGACCGTTACTGTTCAAGCTCCTCGCTGGTTGCAAGATGAGATCGACACCTACATCAAAGGCGTTTCGCGTGAGTTCAACACTGCGATCCATTTCGAGGGTCGTTTGATTCTCGTGTCGACCACCAAAGAGAAATCAGAGGGTCTGGATCTGACCGCGTTCGCCACCATGCTTAACGGTGAGCTGGGCATGATCATCAACAACAACCCTGCTGGTGGTATTTCCATCTCCAACCCGATTCCCGGCGTTGGCGGAAACCCTGGTTCGCCTCCGATCCTGACTCCTGGTGGCGATGTTCTCGGGTCGACCGGTTTGGGCTTCGCGAAGCTTAAGGGCAACCCGGCAACAATGTTCATCAACTATCTGGAGCAGATGGGTGACGTGAATGTTATCCAGCGTCCTGCCCTGACAACCACCTCAGGCTCTCCAGCTGAGTTCCGCCGGATCGAAACCGAGCTGTTCAGTAGCGTTAGCCAGAGCTCTGTCGCTGGTACTGACTCGGCGTCTGTAGCCACAACCAACACGCAGATCCCGATTCGCTTTGGTACTTTGCTTCGTGTGAACCCTAAGATCGACCTGGACACCGGTATTGTCCGTACCCAGATCACGCTGAACGTGGCCGTGCCGGCGAAAACCCAGATCATCGATCAGTACATCACCAGTGAAGATGGCGTAACCAAAGTTCCGACCGAAATCACTTTGCCAGCCAACATCGACTATAACGGTGAGGCTCTGATGCGTGATGGCGACACCATCATCATCGGCGGACAGATGGAAGAGGCTGACACCAACACCGGTGGCGGTATTACCGGATTCCAGGAAACCGGCCCTCTGGCAGGTGTTTTGGGTTCGACAAACGCCAAGAAGTCGGTCAGCACCTACTACTTCGTTCTGACTGCCCGAGTCTATGAGCGTGAGTGATCAAGACCCGTCGCTGATGCCCGACAAGGTTCGGGCATTCTGGGCCGCCAGGGAGCCTCGGCTCCTGGCGTTCTTCGATGCGATGGACAACAAAGAGCATTGGTCGATCCGGGATATCAGCGAAGAATTTAGTTCGCTGTATCTCAATACAGCCGAGCTGTTGTGTCGTTCTGAGAAAGAAATCGGGGAGAGCCCGTTACTGCGTGAGGGGATCAACAAACTGGTTGTCGCCGCCGCCGCTCTTCCGTGTTCGGCATCGACTGTTTTCTTTGAGTGGCTGGGTGATCAGCACCCGCTGTTGCCTTACCTGATGCTTGAGCACGCTCACCGCAACAGGGATGAAGATCCATACTGCTCCGTGGTATGGCAGCGCGCAGAGATGATCGCAAGGCACCAGATCCTCAAAGAAATTGTGGCTGAGATCACCGGTGGGGGAGACCCTCTGTGAGGTCATACCAATCCCTCAGCGTCTGGACAAACGATCCTGACATCGGCGGGGCTGCCACCAAGATACTTTCTATTGCAGAAAAACTTGGTAACCCCGAAACACCGATGTCAGTTCGTCCTGAAGAGTTCGATATCCCTTTCGATTACCGCTACGACGCTGAAGATGAGCTGCAGACTCAGCTTTTGCGTCGCGTAGCCGTTCTGTTTGCCGCGGTTGATGTGCACTGCTACTGGCGAGATCGGCGCCAGGTTGTGGGGGTTATGAACAACCCAGCCGGCGAGATCGAGAAAGCTTGGTCAAAATTCCACGAGCAAGCCCTCGATGTCGTTATCAATGTGGTGACCAAGATGGATTTGAGTTGATTGATTGAAGCAATGACCGACCAAGGGAAAATTGAAACCTACACGGCCTTCGCCACAACTTGGGCGGACTATTTTCACGCTGAAGGGGGCGACAGAGAGAAGCTTATCAGCACCTACGTGAGACGCTGCCAGGAGCAGCGTTTCTGGTGCACTCCCATCACCAGTCTCGCTAGCGGCGAGGTTCTCTGCCGGCTCGGCCACAAGATGATCTTCTTCGATGGCCGACTGCTTCATGTCGTTGACGTAAAGTCTCATAAGAATAGCGAAGCGGTATTCGGTGTAAGGCTAATGCCGAACCCGCCAAGCCGCGCGCATGCACGCACCCTGACCATGGCTGCCAGGCGGCATGTCAAACAACAGCCTTTTCCTCCGCTGCGCAGTTTCGACGCTCTGACGACCTTTTCCAAAGCCTACAAGGATATGATCAGCCGCGAGTTGCACATGGATCTGGGCGCCACCATAAGCCTCTACGCCGATATCGAAACTCGCAGCATGCGTTTCATCCGGCCGAAGCGTCGGTTTTACAACGGCACCGGCGCCGGGCGCCTGAAGGAGCTGGCGAGCTACCTGAATCCTGACATCCTGAGGACGATTCGCGGCGTAGGCTGCCCGAGCATGTCTCTGTACAACTGGATCGCTGCGGGAGACGCAACGAGGCGTATGCAGGCCGTGCGTGCCTACCCCCTCCTGATGCCGCTGCTTATTCTCTGTGCAGAGCGGTTTTACCTGGACGGAAGGGAAGAGCCAGCTCCAAAGGGAAACGACCCGGTTGATGACTATCACGCACTCTGCGCTATGAATTATCCCGAGCCCAGAATCACAAGCCGGGTTGCCGAAGCAATAGGCAAACAAGTCGACGCTGGAGAGCCGCTACTGCCTATCCTTGCCAAGGAATTTGAAGTTCCGGAAGTCGTCATCAGGCAATTGGCCAAACACCCGGTACATCACACAGGTTCAGCGCTTCGCCACCTTGGTCGAGAGGGCTGGACAAAGATAATCGACACGTACTCCTATGCAGCAATGCTGGGCAACCGAAAGCCCAGCACCAAAAAAGCCTGGCAGCACTGGTTAATGTTCATCAGGGCCATCCCTGCCCATGTGAGCCTTTCGATTGCGCACAAAGACTGGGCCGCCTTTCTTGCAGGAATGCCTGGATTCGACGATGCACGCTGGGAGATGATTGCCCGAAAATGCCATGACCTGTCAGATCTGGCCGTGCAGCACTGTGGAATCCGCGGATGGACGCTCGCGCGCCTGCTCAATCTCAGTGATAAGTGGCACGAAGAGAGAGCCCGATTTGTCCTGCAGATGAACAAGGAGGATGAGCGTAACGCTACCTCTATCGACCCCGGCTGGCGGCCGCTGATATCGGCGCCATTCTGCTCGAACGGTCTCACCATCGTCGAGCTGAACACCCCGGACCAGCTTAATGAGGAAGCCCGTAGGCTGTCTCACTGCGTCGATGGCTACAGTGCGTTCTGCTACGACGGTCGCTCACGAATCTTGTCGGTTCGCGACGACAAAAATTCGATAGCCACCATGGAAATTCGCCTGAAGCCATGCAAGAAAAAACATGGGGTATCGCACCTGTACTGCGTACAGCTTCGAGGCTACTCAAATAAGGGGTTCAAAGACGGCTCGCCAGTGTTGGCTATCACGAAAAAATTGTTGAGCCAGATCCGCGGCGGGCGGATTGAGGTCAACCTTGAGTGGCCCAACGTCCCCCTCATGCAGAGACCGGTTCGTATGCAGCGGCACTATGCTCGTATCAATGAGCACATGAAACTTTGGCTTCTGGCAGAACTCGGTTTGACATTAAGCAAGCCGTGGGCTCCAGCGGCCTAACCAGCTGAGAAAAGCAGTTTCCGCTTGCTATGTACACCTTTAGAGATTTACTATCTCCTTGAGGATTATTTCAGCAAAAGGGGCCGGGATGAACAAAGAGCAGATTTACGACGCGCAAATCAGTCCGCTACTGCAGCAAATTATCGCGGTATGCCGGACGAACGGTATTGCCATGATGGCCAGCTTTGACATCGCTCATGATGGTGAGGGGCCAAATGGCGAGGACTGCTCACGCCTCACCTGCAACACTCTCCTTCCAAACGAAGATGGCCAGCATAATCAGTTGTTCGTGCACGCCAATGCACACATCCGTCGCAACGGGCGACCCGCGCCAATGATGATTACCACTTCGCGAGAAGATGGATCCAAGATGAGGCCATGCCCATGCTGTAGGGGTTACGCACTAGAAGCCCGCTGGTGCCACGTATGTGTGGGAGCTGGCTACATTAAGGAGAAACCACATGACTAACACAATCAGCGTGCCGAGGGATTTACTTATAGATGTTCGTGACTCGACCAACGAAGCAGGAAACCTTTCATATCGGCAGCACCACATCGATCACCACAGACGGCTGACAAGGAAGCTAGACGAACTCCTAGAGGCCCCAGCAGTTGAGGGTGTCGCCAATGGTGAAGGGCTGGAGGTGGTGGCTTGGCTGGTCGACGAAGATGGAAGCGCTGAACAGCAACCACTCTGCCGCCTCTCAGACGCTACGGCAGTAATCGACCAGCTACGCGCAGAGAATGAGGTATTAACACTTCGAGTGATGGCTGGAGAAAGGCAGGAACTCGACGCCCTCAAGTCAGCCCCAGTGGTGATGCCTGAGCGCAAGTATGAAGACGGCGAGTATGCCTGCGGATGGAACGACAGTATGCGTGAAGTATCACGCCTGAACAGGAGCAAGACATGAGCAAAACACTAGCAGACATTTTGCGCTCGTACATTCCAGACGGTGACGGCTACAACTCGGAGTATGCCCACAACCTGAACGCCGCAGCGGACGCACTTGAGTCACAACAGAGCGCACCGGCTGGCTATGTGATGGTGCCGGTTGAGCCGACCGACGCAATGAAACTTGCAGGGAATGACGCGCTGGCGCAGCACTGGGGCGCTGGTGATGCGTACCGCGCCATGCTGGCCGCGTCCCGTTTACCCGTGCAGTCAGTGCAGGGCATGAGTAATCGCAGCAAAAGACGGGACGAGATCAGAGCAGAGGCCGAGCGGTTTTTCGAATGGCCGGGCGATGATCGCAGCACGGTTACGCTGACAAGCTGCATCCTGTTTGCCGATCACATAGCCGTCCCGTCAGCGCCAGCGCAGGAC
>JACCDZ011726869.1_pt1 | contig 40826 bp, 59 predicted proteins | sample 7449551 | NCBI WGS metagenome assembly JACCDZ01 (sample SAMN15323452, study PRJNA562643) | freshwater metagenome | isolation source: river surface water | place: USA:Blue River Watershed | collected 2017-08-18
GTACAGACTCAGCAGCACAAAGGGGATCCACATGATTTCGTTGGAGGCCATGGCAACACCTTGCGTGTGGTTGACATTGGTATTCTGGTATGGCCGCTTTTTTATTTCAATGACATTGCGCAGATTTGTGCTTGCCGTTTGGCCGGTGGCTGCTACATCTAGGGGATGGCAGGCCCTGGCGTTTGCCGGCGCTGCGCCTGTCGTTGTTTCCGGCAGGTGAAGGAGTGCGTGATGGCTAAAGGTGGCGGTGGTTCAGGAGCAGGTAAAGGCGGCGGGACATCCGGCGGGAGAGGCACCAGCGGCGGGCGTGGCCAGTCCAGCCACCCCGGACCGGGTGGCAACTGGCCGAGCACGACAGGCAGCCCGTCCGGCACCGGCCGCGGCAATGCGCCGCCCGGCAGCGGGACACCGAGATGAGGTGTGAGGGTGGTTCGTGACAAGGGCAAGCCGCGTGGCTTGCCCTTTTGCTTTGCGGCCAACGTTGGGGCAGACCAGGTGCGGCGGTTTATTTTGCGAGGCTGGATTCAAGGACGTTTTTCTTGCCCTCTTCTTCCGAGACTTGCTTGACGTTGGCACCACCGACAAAGACGCCCATGCGGATGTATTGTTCTACGAAGTAGTTTTTGCCGCCTTCGGTAATCAGGTTGATTTCGTTGTCACTGAATTCGGATTCGGTGGAGATTTTGTTGGTGCCTGGTGGGACCTGACGGTAGAAGTAGACTTTGTTGGCCGACTCACCCACCAGTTCGCCATTGACGTAGACGTTTTTCTTCAGTGCCTGGCCGACAAAGCTGTTGCGGTAAATATAGACGGCGGCTTTGTCTGCTGGTGGTGCGGTGAAGGTTTTGAGTGCGGCGTCTTGTTCTTTCGGCGCCAGTGCTACGGATGCGCAGCCGGTGAAGATGGTGCTCGCGGCGAGAATGGCGATGGCGAGTGTTTTGTTCATGGGTTTCTCCCTGTTCGTTTGGCGACTATTTTTGTGTAGTGCCAGCCAAGCTGGGCACTTGGCTGACGGGGTGGTGTTCTTTATGCGAGGTTGGCCGCAACCAATCTTTTTCGCGTTGGACGCTTAAACCGGCTGGCCATAATCGTTGCGGTGTGGATCGCCCTTGCTGCACATCCAGATCAGGAGCGGGATAAGGCCAATGACGGTAATAGCAAGCAGCTGCCACCAGCCACTGCGGTTGCCATCGTGCAGTCGACGCGTTGCAGCTGCCAAGGACGGCAGGAAGAAAACCAGCGTCAGTATGTTTGCGAGCACTTCGGAAGGGTCAATGATGAGGGCGACGAGGGACACCAGGCAGGTAAACAGGATAAACCACCAGTATTCCGCCCGTGTTGCGCGTCCTTTGAAGTCGGCGTACTTGGACAGGCAGGTGGAGATTGCCTTGCCAAAAGTCATCTGGTCCGGCATCGGACCTGCGCTAAAGGTCATTTCACTTGGCATCGCCACACTGCCAAGGCTGGTGCCACAGCGGCTGCAGAATTTGGCCAAGTCTTGATTGTTCTGGCCACATTTTTGACAAAACATGCTCATCTCCCTTTGACTGGAAACCATTATCCAGTTGCAATGACATGGGATTATTACGCACTTTGTGAGTGTTTTACCATGCCATAAAGATGGTTTTGTCACACTTGGCATAAAGTCCGGAGGTGCTGGCGAGCGAGCTAGCTACAAGCATCGACACCGACGGGACTGGCTTTGCCAGAATTGACATGGTTCTGGCATGATCCGGCCATGAAACTGTTATCTATTCTCTCTTTTGTTCTTGCGGCCAACGTGATGGCCGCGGATATCTCGTGCAAGGTGGTGGGTGTGTCGGATGGCGATACGCTGACTTGCCTGGCTGCCGGCAATCAATCCATCAAGGTGCGCCTGGCGCAGATCGACGCGCCGGAGAAAAACCAGCCGTTCGGCGAGCGGTCGAAACGGGCTCTGTCGGCGATGGTATATGGCAAGCAGGTGGTGCTGCAGCCGGAGACGCGCGACCGCTATGGCCGGACGGTGGCGAAGGTGTTTGTGGGGGATCTGGATGTGAACCGCCAGCAGCTGCGCAAGGGCATGGCGTGGGTGTACCGGCAGTATTCGCGTGACAGCGGCTATGACGGCGCGGAGGCTTTCGCGAAGAGCTACGGCACGGGGCTGTGGGCGGACCCGAATCCGGTAGCGCCGTGGGTGTGGCGCCACGAGAAACGGCAGATGCCGGCGACGTCTGCCCCTTCCCGCCCGATTGCCCTACCCGCACCAAGCGCCCCTGCTTCATCGGTGCCCGATCCTATCCTGAAGCCGCGCCGTTCTGCCGCGGGTTTCAGCTGCTCGGGGAAGGTACACTGCAGCCAGATGGTGAGCTGCGAGGAGGCAAAGTATTACCTGCGGTATTGCCCGAACGTGAAGATCGACGGGGATCACGATGGCGTGCCGTGCGAGAAGATGTGCAGGTAAGGCATAAAATCAAACCAATATATTAATAACCATAAAGAACGGAAAATATTTTTGAATAATTATTTCGCAAAAAGTTATAACTTACAAGTTTATTACAACATGTTGATATTTTCTACATCGTCTGTCGCTGGCTATATACTACAAAACATAACCGTAAGAAATCACAAAATTGGACTTGTTTCTTTGGTATTCTTGGTCTTGCCTTTTGCACTTACGGCAGAAAGGATTCTCTGCTTTGCTAGAAAGGTAGGACACAGAATCAGCGCTTTATCAATGCTGAGACTATTACTATGCTCTTCAACTTGCTTCTTTATTGGCATTCAATATAACGAATTTGACTGCGGATACATCACTGACATAAACGAGAAAAGACTTGTGATGATTAGCATCATTTTGCTAACCATTATTTCGACATTTGCATATTTTGTGCCACTTGCATTTGTGGAGCACGATGAAAGACTTGGAAAAATAGATGCCTACAAGAAAAGAATGAAACTCAATGCCGAAATATTTGCATTTGGATCTGTATTTAGTGCATCTCTGGCGTTATTAAAAATACTTCCAAAAATTGATTATTCCAAAATAAATCAAGCATCGCCACTATCCAGCATAACATTGGATTTTGTTAAAATATTATATAGTGACACATCTACAGTTGCTATCTACATGGCAATTTTTTGCCTCTCCATTTCTGCATCTTGTTTAAAACTAAGACTCGCCTACCTGGACAAATAGCACTCTTTACAACAATTAAATTTATTGTGTGCAACATTGAATAGTTTCAATACGGCACTACCCACTATACTCAAAGCATGTGCGTCAACTTCATCCCACCCACCCGCCAACAACTCCGCAATCATTTCCACGTGGAGCCGCCCCAGCTCGATTGGAAGATGGAGACATGGCAGGACTACGCTGCGCCGATTATCATCGACGCCGGTCACGGCCAGGTCGCCCTGCTCGCCAACTACGGTTTCATCCCCAAGGCGCACATGCCGGTCGGCACGCGTCTGACCACCATGAATGCCCGCGCAGAGACTATCGGCGAGCTGCGCAGCTACAAACACGCCTGGCAGCACGGGCAACTTTGCCTGGTGCCAATGCTGGCCTTCTTCGAACCCTGCTACGAAACCGGCAAGGCGGTGCGCACCCGCATCGAGCTAGCCAGCGGCCAACCTTTCGCCGTGGCCGGGATGTGGCGCAGCTGGCACGACGACGACGGCACCGTCAGCCACAGCTTTACCCAGATCACCATCAACGCCGACGAGCACCCGCTGATGCGACGCATGCACAAACCCGGCGACGAAAAGCGCGGCCTTGTCATCATCCCGCCCGCGCAGTATCCGGATTGGCTGACCTGCCGATCGCCCGAGTTGGCCAGGAGCTGGCTGACAAACTATCCGGCCAGCCTGATGACCGCCAGCGACGCGCCCCAGCAGCGCCGCACAGCCGAGCCACCCGCCCCCGGCCTATTTGACTGACAACAAGCCTTCCAGCAGATCCACCCGATCCGCGCAGCGATTCAGCTCTACGGCGACGGCGTCGGACTCCGCGGCGAGCCCGACAAGAAAGCCTGCAGCCGCATCTGAAAGTTCGGCGCGTGGCGCTGGATCGGCGCCGACGCCGGCAAGATTGGCCGCAGGGCTTGCAACTGTGCAGCTGGCAGCTTTGACGGGGACTGACAGCCGGGCAGTGCCAGCAGCGTGATCAGCAAGAATGCGGTTTTTCTGGGCTTGAACATCTAACAGACCTTTCTGGTAGCGGGTTTCGGCGGCCAGCTGCTGGCTGGCACCGGCGGACTCGGCTCGGCGCAGCTGCTGCTGCAGGTCGTTGATCGCGGCGTTATCGTCACGCTCGCGAGTGACCGCGGCGAGCTGCTGGTCTTGTCGCTCGGCAGACTGGCCAGACCAGTACGCGAGGCCGTGCGACAGCCCGAGCAGCGCCACCACAACGATGATGGGAGCGAGTTTGCTATTGATCATGCCAAGCGACCTCCTGCCGTCGCATACACGGCCAGTAGTGCTTCGGCGCTGTGCTCGTTCTGGCCATAGCCGGCCCCCGGCAGCGATGCCCAGCGGCTGCGGCATTTGCTGATGGCGGTGGCGATGTTGCCGCGCTGGATGTCGTCCAGTGCGCGGCACTCGCGGATCAGCTGCAGCGCGATGCGGTCCTGATTGATGGCGCCGAAGTTGCTGAGCCCGAGCTGCTTGCGGTAGGCGTCGTAATAGCGCGCCAGGATCTGGTAACGGCCGGCGGCACTGGATTTGATGCCCAGCTTCGGCAAATCAATAACGCGCCGCGGGTGATCGCTATAGCTGCTGAACAGCAACGGTGCTTTTACGGTGCTCCCGACGATGACGTTGTAACCGTCGTCGCTGGTGGCGATCAGGCCACGCCCCAGCTCGGACACGGCGATCATGTCGAGAAAGGCAAGGACATTGCGGCCACCGGCCTCTTGTTCCGAAATGCGAGCCATGTGACTCCTTCCATAAAAAAACCCGCCTCATGGGCGGGTGTGGTCGTCGGTGGTAATGGTCAGGCAGAAATCTTGTCTGCGCGGCGCTTGAGCCAGGCTTCCAGGTACTGGGCACCAACAATGCCCAGCCCGGCGCCAATCCCCACCAGCGCCGGCATCGGTAGCGCAGGAAACTGCATCAACGCAACGCCAGCGATGGTGGAGGTACCGGCACCCAGAATGGCGCGGCCAAAGATCAGGCGCGTGGTGATGGCTTCATCACTGGACAGCAGCTTGCCCAGCCCGATCAGCGCCCCCACACACAGCAACCACATCAGTCCTTTTTCATGTTCCTGCATTACAACCCCCTAAAAAGTGAACCCCGCGAAACCGCGGGGCTGGAGTGAAACTAGTCATGGCGCCAATGCCACCAGCGCCTTGGGTTTTTTCTGTCCTGCTTTCTTCTTCCCCTTCTTCGCCGGCTCGGCTTTTTTGTTCAGGATCAGTTCCAGACTGGTTTCCCAGCCGCCGCTGCTGAAATCATGCGTCACGCTGTCGATGGTCCAGAGGTGGTCGACGCCGTCCTTGATGCCCTGCGTGCGCAGCTTGCGTTCGGCCACGATATCGGCGCGGCCGGCCATGGTGATATTCATGGTGATTTCCGACCGTGCCGCGCGGTTGCTGGCTGCCTTGGCTGCCGCCGCCGCCGTACCTTTGCTACTCGCCGTGTGACGGATCACCCGCGGCGGCGCACTCGGGTTGTCCGGATTGGGCACCAGCACCGATTGCGTCTTGCCGGTGGCTTTGTCGTGGTGGCGTACGATGGCGCCACCTGAGGCGTTGCGATCACTGGACTTGAAATGCCAGCCCTTGATGTCCTTGCGGTGGAGCACCAGCGTGGGCAGCGTCTTGCCGGTGACACTGGCAGTCTGGCCACCACGCGGCAGCACCAGGATCTGGCCACCCTTCACCGTCGCGGTGGCGTCGTACTGGCCAGCCAAGCGGGTGATGAAGTGCAGATCGGATTCGTTCATCTGATCAGCCCGGGCAACAGTGGCCTTGACCTTGCACACCGCCTTGAGCTTGTTGCGGGCGGCAATGTCCTTCACGACTTGCTCCAGCGTGGCGCCTTCCCACGAGTGGCGCCGCGGCTGCTTGATCTTGCCGGACATGTCCGCCGGCCGCCCACGAAACACGATGATCTGTGGCGGGCCACTTGACTCGACTTTGTCCACCCGGTATTGCCCGATGCGAGTCAGCCCGGTTTCGACATAACCCAGGCTGACATCGAGCATTGCGCCGCGCGGCGGCAGGCCGACTGCGCCGTTTCGGTCGTCCAGGGTAACGGTCAGCTCGTCGGAATCCAGCCCGGCCTTGTCGGTAATGCTGATCGAGATCAGGCGGTCTTGCAGGGTCGCGGTAATGTCCTGACCATTGGCCAGGATACGAAAGGTTGGCCGCATGGTTTACTCCCACAGCGTGACGGTTTCAGTTGTGGCGCTGGCAATGTCCGGCATGGCGATATAGATGCCCTGAGGATACGGCTGTGCCTGCCCGGCCAGATCCACGTTGGCGGCCAGCACCGCCTCAACAGTACCGTTGAGGTGGCCATAGTGCGCGTGGCAGAGACTGTCCAGGCAGTCTCCGTCAGACGTTCTGATAATCTTCGCCATAGCGAGACAGCTCCAGCGTGAAGGCTTGCTTGCGCGGTGCACCGTCGACAAACAGATACGCCTGTTCTTCGTTCAATTGCGCCAGGTACCAGCGCCCCAGGTGCTCACCGTAACCAGTGGTCAGTGTCAGCGGCTGCAGCGCATCACCCAGCTCGCGCAGGCGGTCGATATGTCCGGCACCATGCTGAGCCAGGAAGATCGCCCCCTTCAGCGTGATGCGGTCACCGCCCTTGCTCACCGCCTGCTCTGCCGACCGGCGCGTCAAGCGTTCCTGGCTGGCGATGTTGAACTGGGTGGCACGAGACAGCGTGTCAAACGCGGCCTGCCCCAAAGCAAATCGGAACGGTACGCCCAGCTCCGGCGCCAGCTCCAGCAGGTAGCCCCGAGCCGGCGAGCCACTCATGTCCAGCCCCGCAGCCAGTGCGCCGCCGAATGACTGCACCAGCGAGGTGGCACTGCCACCGCCCATGCGCATGGCGAGGGCGCGCGCGTCTTTCGGTAGCCGCGCATAGGCGGTAAGCGAGTAACCCAGCGCCTGTTTCAGCTTGCTGTTGCTGGCCGCCAGTGCACTACCCGCCGCGTGCAGCAGGTTATTGCTGGAGCCGGTCAGGTCCTTGGCGGCCAACGTCAGCAGCCCGGCCGCACGCTGCACCGTCCTGCTGCTGGCGCCGGTCAGTGGTGCACCAGCCGACAACAGCGCGGCGGCCTTTTCTACCTGCACCGCCGCGCCGGTGGCACTCTTCACCGCCGACGTGACATCGGCCACCGCCCGCGGCAGGTTGGCGACGCCGGCGGCGCGGCTGGCGCCATCAACGGCCAGCCGCAGCACTGTTTCGAGTTCCATTTCACCCTCCTACCGGGTCGTACATCCCGCTGCCACTTGTCTTGGCTTTGGCGGACCATTGGTCAAACAGCCGCTTCAGGTGCGGCGCCAGCTGCGCGGCGATCTCTGCCGGGTTCTTGGCATCACCCAGCACTTTGACGTCGATTTTTGGTGAGAAGGTAAAGTGCTGCACGACGGGCGGCGGTGGCGCCTTGGCCGGCGCCGGCTTGGCCGCGGGTACGGCAGCCGGAGCTTTGGCTGCCGCTTCCGGCTTCGCTGTCGCCCCAACCGCAACAGGCCGCTTAATGACTGTCGGCGCCAGCAGCTTGGCATCCTCGTCACCATGCAGCTTGTCGTACAGCCAGCCGCCCAGGGTCTGCTTGCGGCCACCGTTGGCCGCCGTCAGCCCTGCCGTAATGCCGGCATTGATCGCGGTACCGACGCCGTAGCCAGCCACGCCCGCTGCGGCAACCATGCCGGTAGCGGCCGCCGCTGTTGCGGCACCGCCTGTTGCTACGGCACCCAGCGTCGGTGCGGCCATGGCGGCACGACCTGCCGTCACCGTCCCGCCCAGCGCACTACGCACCGCGGCACCGACACGCGTCAGCTTGCCCGACGGTTTGCCTTTGCTGTCTGGTGCACCCGGCAAGTCCGGCAGGCCGCCACGCGGCATGTTGGTAACGAACACCTGCTGCACACCTGCGCCAGGCTTGCCACCACCCAACACCTCAGAGAGCACACCGGGCAGACCGCCCTTGCCTGCCGCCGCCCCGGCTTTGCCACCCAGCGTGGTCAGCACCTTGCCGGCGCCCCACTGCACAGCACCACCGACAATGCGCTTGGCCGCGATACCCAGCGTCACCACGCCCGCGGCCAGCCCCAGCGTTGATGCCTCCGGATGATTCTGCGCAAAGCCGGTACCGAGCTGCAGCAGCGATGACGCCAGATCGGCCGCACCGTTAGTCACCGGCCGGATGGCATCCCCGACGGCGATCATGCTGGCGTTAAAGTCCGCCGCCACCGCCTCCCAGCGACTGTTCGATGTGTCGTCGCGAGCGGCTTTGTCCCCTTCCAGTTTCTTGCCACCATCCGTACCCTGGATCTTGGTCAGGTCGCTCTTGATCTGGCCACCGTACTTGATCTGTGCCAGCGCGCCGGAGCGTGCCTGCTGGTCGGTCAGGATGTCGGCCAGGCCGGCCATTTTCAGGTAGGCATCCAGCGCCTCGTTTTCTTGCTGCTTGTTGCCGCCGCTGTTCTTGATCCTGGCTTTCAGATCCGCCAGCTTCTTCGCCTGCGCCGGGTCCTGCTTGGCGGTGAGCTTTTCTGTCAGCGCGATAAAGGCTTCAACCGGGTTGTAACCGGCCTTCATGTACGCCTTCATCGACTCCTGCAGACTGACGCCAGCATCGGCAAACTTCTTGTCGGTGTCCGGCGCGGTAATCTTGGCCAGCAGGTTCTTGAAGTTGTTTGCGGCGCTGTCCGGGTCACCCGTCAGCTTGACTTGTGCCTGCAGGCTGGCGGCGATGTAGCGCACCGCATCCTGGCCCTGGAATCCGAGCGCACCGGTAGTGGCCAGCAACTCCGGCATGAAGCGGGCCATCTTGTCCGACTCGAACGCGCCCAGATCGCCGGCGACGGCCACCTCGCCCATGGTCTTGCGCATGTCTTTCTGCGACACGCCGTTCTGGCCGAAGGAGTAGATCAGCTTGGAGGCGTCTTCCGGCGCCATCTTCTGGCCTTTGACCAGCTCGGCCAGCAGGCTGCCGTGGCCAATGGCTTCCTGCCACCCCATACCTTGTGTCACCAGACCATTGATGGCCTGCGCCAGCTGGGTGCGGTCCATCTTCTGGTCGGCGGCAATCTGCATGATGCCGCTGACCAGCTCCTTCTCGCCGGCCTTGTTGGCGATACCAGACTTGATCGCGATGTCGCGGGTCTCTGCCTGGAAATCACCGCTGATCTTGGTAGGCACGGCGGCGGCACCGATGGTGGTCACCCCGGCAGTTTTGCCCAGCTCGATGCCGGACTGGATCTGGCCGATACCATGCTGCTGCCACTGCATGCCCTTTTCGGTCTGCTGCAGCTTGCGCATGGCCTTGTCGAGGTTGCCGACCTCGATGCCCATGTCGCGCAGCTTGGCGGTGTTCGCCGCCAGCTTGTCGCGCAACGGCACGTTGGCCAGCTGCTGCTGCCCCTGGGCGGCCTGTTTGGCCGCCTCCCCTAGTTTGACGGTCTGGCGGGTTGTATCTCCGACTGCGGTACCGGTATTGCGCAGCTCGCTGCGGGTAGCCTGCAGCGTGGCACGCTTGCCCTCGAACGCCGCTTTGGCCGCAGCGGCAGCGCGCTGTGCCTTGCCCAGCTCGCTGGTCAGCCGAGCTTCTTCCGATGTGGCCGCCTTGGCCGCATCGATCTGGGCTTTCTTGGCAACGGCCAGCGCCTTGGCCTGCAGAGAGGCACCGCGGGCGGCATCGGCCTCGCCCTTCAGCGCCAGCACCTGCTGGCGGGTCAAGGCGCTGTTGTTCTTGCCGTCCTGCCACGCTGCACGCTTGATGTCGGCATGCGCCGCGGCCAACCTTGCCGACTCCGACAGCGCACGGTGTTCGGCCTCCAGGGCCGGCACCGCCGCGGCTTGGCCGGCGGCAGCCTGCTTAGCGGAGTTCAGCGCCCGGGCCAGCTCGCCGACACGGGCGGTGGACGCCTGCCAGTCTTTCTCCAGCCCGCCCAGCTCGCCCCGCAATTGGCGTACGCTTTCCAGCCCGATCCGGCGCCCGGCCTTGTCTGCCTCGGCCAGTTCGCGCTGCAGGCGTTGGGTCTCACCAATCAGACTCTTGATGCCCTTGGTGTCCGCCATGCCCTTTTGCAGGCCTTCCACCGATTTCTGCGTCTTGCCGACGGCGGCGCCCAGCGTTGCAGATACGGCGCCACCGATTACAATACCAATGGCAACATCTTTAGACATACGGGCCCTTCAATGCACGCAGGCAAATGGTTTGATCTGATCGGAACGGCAGTGGTCTTGCTGATGGCCGCCGGTGGCGCGCTATACGGCATCAGCCAGCACGGGCTATCCACCGCGACCGTGCTGTACGGCGCGCTGGCTGGGGTGCTGGTGGGCTGCACCCCGATCGTGGCCATCGCCCTGCTGTTCTACTGGCTGTCCCGCCGCTAATCCGACGACTCATCCACTGCCAGCCATTGCGCCAGCTCGGACACAGGTACCGCGCGGATCTCGTCCCGGCCCCAGCCGTAGCGCTCAGCCAGCCGGCGTGACCACACCCACCACAGCGGACTGTTTCCCGTCGGCAGCTGGTTCTTCCGCAGACAGCCGAAGATAGGCTTTCTGCAACTTGCCGTAATCGCGCAACGTCACCTGGCGCAGATCGTCCGGCGCACAACCGGCCATATTCGCCAGCATGGTCATTTCAAACTTCGCGTCATCGTTGCCGGCCAGCTGGCGGGCATCGAGCTGATCGCCGACCGTCGGTTCGCGCAGGGTTATCTGGTTGGTTGGCAACTGGTTGAGGGTGACCGGGGTAGACAGCTTGATGGTTTCGTTCATGGGGTTTTCCTGAAATGAGAACGCCCCGCACAAGGCGGGGCGTCAAAGGTCGGCCGCGAGGGTTACAGGCCCAGCGCGGCACGTTCGGCGGCGAGTTCGTCCACACCATCAATGATGCGGATCAGGCCGACAGGATCGATCTCGTACACCACGGCACCATCAACTTCCAGCTTGTAGTAGTCCGGCGTGATCGCGTACTTGGTTTCGTTCTTTTTGCCGGCCTCCCAGTTGCCCATGTCGACTTCGGTGAGCAGGCCGCGCAGGGTGCAGACGGCACCGACGACCTTCCCCTTCCTGTCGGTAAAGGCACCGCGGAAAGTGCCGTTGAAGGCACTGCCATCAGCCAGGCCAAACATCGCCAGCGAAGCCTTGTCGATACCGGTCAGCGTAAAGCCGGCCTCCATTTTTTCCATCCCGACAGCCAGATCGATTTCGCCATCCATGCCGCCACCGCGCCAAGCCTCGGTCTTGCGCTTGAGCTTGGGCAGCTGCACCTGCGAGGCCTTGCCGGCGTAGCTGGTACCCCCCAATGCCAGATTGAAGTTGGTGAGTATTTGCGGAATCATGATTTTTCCTTGTTAAGCGGCCAGCACTTCGGTGATCCACTGGTTCGTCACTTCCACGCGGAAGATCGGGTTCTCTGCCGGTGGCACGTCGGTAAAGCGGATGTTCCAGTACACCTTGCCCTCTTCCAGCTGCGAGGCCGTATTCAGTACCGGATCCGGGTAGACCTCGAAGTTGATGATGGCGCCGGCATTGCGCAGGTCGCCCATGAACGCATCCAGCCCTACGGTCACATCGTGCACATAGGTCTTGGTGATGCCCTTGTCCACAGCCCACTGGTGGCCGCGCAGGATGGCATCCATCACCATGTCGGTGGTGCGTACGCGGGTGACGAAAGACCATTTCGGGTCGGCCGACAACGTGCGGTTACCCCACAAGCGGAAGCCGCCCTCGCGGATGATGGTGGACACATACGCCTGGTTCAGCAGGTTGGCGCGGCAGGTCGGATCGCCATACAGGTATTCCACCGGACGGCCGGTGCCCAACACTTCGGCAAACTCGGTGTTGGATGGCGACGCCCAGAAACCGACCTCGGCATCCTTGGCCGCGAACAGGCCAGCAACGGCACCCGACGACGGCAGCAGGATTTCGCTGCTGCTGGTGGTATCCCACACCTTGTTGCCGCCGGCATCGACCAGGTACAGCCGCTTGCTGCCAAAGTTAGCCGCGTAGGCAATGGCGGCATCATCGGTGGTGTTGGGGCCGTCGATGATGCCGATGGCGCGCAGCTTGCCGGCCAGGCTATCTATGGCGCTGGCTACCGCCTGCGTCGACGAGTGGCCCGGCGCCACCAACAGCCGCGGCTGCAAATTGACTGCGGACTTACCATCCAGCAGCGCCTGCAGGCCGGTACGCACCCCGCCGGCAGTCACACCGCCGATGATGGCACTGGTCTGCAGCGCAGGATCGGCATTGGCCTCGACACCGACAGCGACGATGGCCGCGCGGGTCTTGCTGTAGATGGCCTTGAGCTGGCGGAACATCGGGCTGTTCTCGCCAAACGCTGCCGCCGCCTCGCGATCATTCGTGATCTTCACCGGCTGGTTTGGCGTTGCCAGACCAGCTCCCGGCGTGAAGGTGTCGGCAATACCGATGATCGACGACGACGGCAGCGCAATAGTACGCGGCCCGCTGTCGACCAGCGTGACGGTAACACCGTGGAACAACGACTCGTTAGGCATGTTTCCTCCCAAATGGGCGTAAAAAAACCCGCCAGTGGCGGGTACATGTGATTGGTTGGTGTTTAGCTGGGTCAGCCTGTTTCTATTCAGCGATTCGTCGCTATCGCGTCACCTTCATCGGCTTCGATGCATTTCTGCCAGCAACGCGGCCAACGTTTCAGTCGCTGATTGCCGCCTTGATTGCATCTGCGGTGGTGGCAGTTTCGATCGAGCCTTGGATCTGAGCGTAACGATCACGTATCTCCTGCCGCTGGGTTTCTAATGCGGCCACATCCGTGCCGGGAATTTGCCTAGCGATCTGCTCATCCAGCGGTTGGAATTCCTGGGCTCGACGTGCACGGCGAACGTCGTGGGCAATCACTTTGGCCTTGTCGATGTTCACGGTGATCATGCTTGGCCTCCAAAGCCATGTGGGCTGCTGAAGTCAGCCTCCCAGGCTGCACGGAAGGTACGGTCTGCCGGGATGTCGGCCACGTCCACGATCAGGTATGGCAGACCCGCAGGCACGTCTTTCGCGGTGATCTCCTCCAGTGCAAGCTCGCACTCCAGTGCCGGTATGAGTACGGCAATACCGCCGCCTTCGTTCGGAAAAATAATGCGTTTGTCCATGTTGGTACCTCAGCAAAAAACTGCCAGCTCGACGTTGGTAAAGTCTGTCCGACCAGTTGTCGAGTTAGTTGTAGATATCCGGACGGATGTGGTGGTCTTGGCGCCAGATGACAAACAGTTGACACCAGTAATCGGGTCGGCTGAACCATTACCCCCCGGAGAAACGGCGAAGTTCGCAGCCGGCATGGCCGTGGTGAAGTTGACGGTGTAATCGCCTGTGCCGTTGTCTGTGATGCTGGACACGTTGCCGCTGGCCCGGATGGCAACCGTGCCCGTGCCGTTGAAGTTCACCCAGGCACGTGCGGCGTAAAGTGGCGCACCACCTGTTGCATTCAGCTTTGCCAGGATGGCTGCTTGGACGAATTCTGTGGTGGCCAGCGAGGAGTCGTTGTCGCCGCTGGCAGGTGTCGGTGCTGTCGGGTTGCCGGTCAGTGCCGGGCTGGCCAGCGGCGCCTTGGCCGCCAGTGCGTTGGTCACGGTGGTGGCAAAGTTTGGGTCGCTCCCCAGCGCTGTGGCCAGCTCGGCCAGTGTGTCCAGCGCCGCTGGCGAAGCGGCGACCAGTGCAGCCACTGCCTCCGCGACTTTGGCATCGCCTTCTGCGCTGGTCAGATACTGGGGGTGTGGGTCGGCGGCTGCAGCATGTGCAGCAAGGTCTGCATCGGTGGCGTACTGCGGGTGCGGGTCTATCGCTGCGGTGTGTGCGGTCATCACCTGGTCGACGTAGCCGCGCGGCGCAAGCACCACGCTCGGGTCGACCTTTAGCTCTACCGAAGATGTGTTGGCGACGATCAGCACCATGCGCAGTATCTGGGTGCGTCCGCTGCCGCTGGCCAGTACCGGCTTGTAGGTGTCCGGGCAGTTGGCCACTGCACACAGGTCGCCGGCGGCGTCGTACAGGCCGATCTCACGAATCCACCAGCCGCCGATGTCCTCCGGAATGATCTGCTCCGCCACGACCTGGCCACCATTGGCCGGGTCAACGAACAGCGCGTTGAGCGGGGCGCGGCGGTTTTCGTGCACCAGGGCGGTCTGGTTGCGGTCCGGAATGGGTGTGGCGCCGTTGCCATCGCCCACCGCCATTTTGGTGAGCTGCAGCGTGGTGCCGAGCGCAGTGGCGTTGGCCAGCTTGGCCTCACCGATCGCTGTGAGAATGGCGAAGTAGGTCTGTGCCATAGGTTAGTTGCTCCCCCAAATGGTGAGTGTGTCGATGGTATGGGTGCCACCGCCGAGCGCGGCGATGCCGGTGACGACAATCTCGCTCGGGGTGTATGGGTAGACGGTCAGCTCGTCGCCGAGGTAGGCGGCGGCGCCGACGTAGATCTTGCCCTTGCCAGCCAACGCGATGCGCAAGGCCGCTACGAAGCTGCGTACGTTCTTGTACTCGGCGATCAGGGCCTCGATTCGTTGCGGCGTCGATTCGTCAATCCCCCGGTCGTGCAAGTCGATGTCAATCTCGAACGCGTGCGGCGTGCCACCGGCCACGCGGCTGTCGCTAATGCGCGCATCCAGCCCGATCGACGCCAGCGCGGCGATTACCGCGCCTGGTGTGCCCTTGCGGCGGTGGGTGGGGACCGCACCGCGGATCAGCTGACGCTGCTGCTCTTCGGTGATCGCCGATTCCCAGCCCTCGACCGACAGCGACCAAGCAAGCCAGGGAAGTAAGGCGGTGTGGCAACGGTCGGCATCCCAGATCGTGGCGAGCGGCGACGGGTCGGATGCCGGCGTGATGCTGTCGGCGAGCGCCGCCTCGAGCGGCGTTCGGTTCGGAGGCAGCAGGTATCGACTCATAACGCCCTCGAAATCTCTATGCCGTCGCACAACGGAAATTGGTTGATGCCACACATCACGTCGCCCACCGGTTCATCCAGCAGCACACGGGCGACTCCCGGGCCGTGCAACGCGGCAAAAATCGCTGAGCGCGGCATGTCGGCGCCAAGCTTGTGGCGAGCGGCGATCAGTGCATCGAACCGCAGGCGCGCTGCGGCCTCTGCCACAGCCGGATCGGGGCCGGGATCGAACTCGAGTGTGCCGCGTATCCGGTAGTGCACCGCTTCCGCTTGGAGTACATGCGGGTGGTCGGTCAGTGATCGGATGCTGTCTGCCGACAGGTTCGACTCTACGACGGGCAGCAGTTCGGCATAGTTGTCTTCGTTGTGTTGGACGGCGAGCACATTGACCGCCACATCACCTGGCATCGGCTCGACCAATCCGGCACTGTGCGTGACCTGCAGGACTATCGCGCCAGGCGGTAACATCGCGGCGACTTCGGGCGACACGACAATGCGTGCAAAGCGGGGCGCATCGACCGAGACGTCAGCCACGCCTGCCGATGCCGACAGTGCGTGAAAAACATAGGCGCCGACACTACCGGCCACCGATGTTCCCTCAAGCGCCATCTGCGCGCGAAAGCGCAGCCGCTCGTCGTCTTCGTAAACCGGATCGCGCGGCGGGTTCGCCCCCGGGTCGCCCGGATCGACCAGAAGACGCGCGACATTCAACAGCGCGGACACATGGTCGAGGTCGGCACCGGTGGCGTAGGCCAGCATGGTGGCCTTGGCGGCATCGTTGATGCGGGCTCGCAGCATCATTTCGTCGTACGCCGCAAGCTCCAGCAGTTTCACGACCGGGTCGGACTCCAGTGCTGCACTGTAATCGGGGTATAGCGACTGAAACCGCGCCAGCTTGTTGGCATAGATGGTTTCAAAATCGAGTTCCTCGATCACCGCTGGCGCCGGCAGTTGGGTCAGGTCAATCATGCTGTCACGTCCAGTATCTGGGTTTCACCGATGTAGTCGCCTTCGATGCGGAACACCGGGCGCCCATCGATCAAGGAGATCAGCGACACGCGCTTGAGCTTGATCCGCGGCTCCCAGCGGGCAAGCGCCCGGGCCGCCTCGCTCTGCACTGCAGCGATCCAACCGGGATTGACCGGCTGGTCGACCATGCGCGGGATGTTGCTGCCGTACTCTGGCCGCATCCGCCTGCTGCCGATCGGGGTGCTCAGGATGTCAGCCAGCGACTGCCGCAGGTGCTCGATGCCGCTCACCGGCTGGCCGGTGTCCCGGTTCATGCCAGTGAGGCTCATCGGGTTTACTCCGCAGCGCTGTCAGCCGTTGCCGGCTGACGGGCAAAGTCGGCGTGGCTATCCAGAAACGCAATCACGTCCTTGTCGGACGTGGTCACGGTGTAGTTTTCTACCGGTACCGCGCGGCCATCTTTCAGGACCAGGGTGCGCGACTTGAATGCCTTGTCGCGGAAGACTTGCTCGGCAACAGTGACTGGCGGGGTTGGTTTACTCATGACGGCTCCAGAAATGAAAAAACCCGCCTACGGCGGGTTGGGGTGTTCAATTGCAAACGGGTAAATTAGGTCGGCGGGCCAACTGGTGCGCCATCGCCCTGCTCTACGTGGCTATGCCCACCCAGACTGATACTGCCCGCAGTAACGTCAGCATCAGAGTGGATATCGCCCTTGGCCTCAATGGCGCCACCAAAGCTGGCCTTGGCACCACCATTAGCCAGGTGGTTGATCGCCGCGCCGACGGTCAGGTTGTTGGTCACCATGACGTCTTGTGCATCCAGCGTGATGGTGGTGGTCTTCACCGTTACGCTGTCGGCCGCGTTCACGTTGACGGTTTTGACGCCGTCCACCAGCAGTGCGCCGGCGGCGTGGTCATACTCGATGACTGCACCGTCCGGCATCAGCCAGCCGACCACGTCGGGGCGGCCATCGCCATCAAACTCACCGGTATAGAAACCGATAATGGCAACACCCTGCGCCGGATCACCGGACGGGCTCAGCAGCACAGCCTGTTCGCCAATGCTGGGCGGCCGCCAGTGGCGGGCTCGCCCTGCTGCCACCGCATTCCACATCACCCAGTCCGATGTCCAGCCGTCGGACTCGATGCGCACGCGTGGCGGCTTCATCTGCACCGCCGCCACATTACCCAGCATGATCAGGCTGGAGAGCTGACGGTCCATTTCCGACTGTTCATAGCTCATGGCGTCACTACCGACTCTGTATCTCCGTCGACGGACCACTGCACCTCGCGCGGCTCGAACGACGGCAATGCGATGTCGGAGGGTTCGCCGACTTCCAGCTCGTGCACCCACTCCACCAGCCACACCAGGTAGCCATCCAGCTCGGCATGGTGAAAACCATCCGGCCCGATCTGGCGAAGTTTGGCGGGCGTCACCGGTTGGTCGAAAGTCGTGGCCGCGTGTACCTGCGCCGCCACGCGCGCGGCCAGCTGACGCACAGCCAGCTCGGCCTTGGCCGCGGACGGATCACACACCACCCGGGCCTGAATAATGGCGACCAGCGCCAGCTCGCCGGTGCCGGGGTCGGTGCCTGGCTCAAATTCAGCCAGCTCCAGCACCAGCAATGGCAGGCTGACGCGCTCGCCCAGCTCCGGGTAAAACTGAACATCCACTTCCGGCAGGGCTGCGGCCAACCTTTGTTCGATGGCGTCGTGTAGTGCTTCAATCATCAGGGGGTCCTATTTCGTCAGCTTGCTGACTTCCCAACGCAGCTCCTGCACCAGGATCTCGAACAACCGCTCCTGCGCCTGGGCAGCAACAGCGCGAAAAGCACGCTCGCCAGCCTCATCCCACTCAAACCGTACCTGCTCGTACGGCGTGCGCGCGCGCCCAACCCGGCGGAACACCCCGCCATCGTTCGGGCTGCCGCGTTTACTGCGATACAGCCACGCACCGTCAAAGCGGTGCCGGCCGACCGTGACGCCGCGCCGGGTCTGGCGAGCCTTGCCGAGGCGGGCGGCCTCGATCGCGTTGATACCCAGCCAGACCCTGCCCTCCTTCGCCGAGCGCAAGAAGAAGTACAGCCGCTGCTTGAGCACCTTCTGCGGCACCTTGATCTCGCTGGAAAGCGAACGGGCGACATGGGTTTTAATCCAGTCGCCCGTCTTGCGCAGTGCCCGCCGCCAGGCATTGCTGACCGCCACTTGAGACAGCCCGTTGACCAGCTGCAGCACGGGGCGGATGTCAATTTCGGCCTTGATCGCAACTGGCATGCTCTCTCCTGCTATTTGGCCCGCAGCACAAGCGTGCTGCGGCCGGTACCGTCCGGCTCGACGCTGACGACGACGTAGTCGCCCTGCCCTGTCACCTGCACCTCGGCGCTCTTGCCCACCCCGACGGCATCGGCATCCTGCACCACCAGGTGAGGTTCGCGGATGCTGGTATTGAGCTTGCCCAGTGCCGGCTGCAACCACGGTGCGTAGAACATGCCGGAGACCGGCTTGCCCTGCACCGTGGCGGCATCGCCCAGAACGTCGAACACCGTAGCGTCGATGTCGGCCATCAGGTCACGGAACATGTCAGGCTGCTTTCAGTTTCAGGCGGATTACGGCTGCCGGGCGGGTGTTCAGGTTCAGTACGTTGGACTGGGACAGCATGTCCACGCCCTTGCCGTGCCTCAGCAGCTCCAGCGAGGTGTAATACGGCAGGCCCATGGTGCCAACGGAATCGACATGGTCAGCCGGCGCGAAACGGGTAATGAACATGTCCGGTACGCCCTCCGGTACCACGTACGCCAGGTCCGGATCGATGAAGGCGATGGTGCCGACCTTGCCGGTATAACGCTCCCACACCATGCCACCAAACTCGATGGTGTCACGCGGATCGCCGCGCAAAGCTGCCGCCTGCGGACCGTATTTGAAGGTTTCTTCCAGGTACTTGTTGGCCACCAGCGCAGCCCAGATGTTCTTACCGCAGAACACGCGCACGCCGGTGCTGGATGCCGAACCCAGCGCCTCTTCGACGGCTTCCACTACTTTCAGGCACTGGCCACGCAGATTCGGACCTGTCGCGCTCAGATCAATCTCGATCTCGTCCTGCTCGATCTGGAAGTGATGGTAGATATCCAGCAGTACACGCTGGCCGTCGGCATCCATCACCAAGCCCTTGACGGCACCGATGCGGTGATACTCGGTAGTGGCATCCAGCTGGCGCTTGTGCTTGTTCAGTCGCTTCGACACCACTGCCTGCACCGTTTCAACCTCGGTTTCACTGCCGAAAGCGCGCAGGTTGGTCACTTCGTCGGCGCGGATGACACTCTGTTGCGGCAGATGGATGGTGCTGAAGTTCAGCAGGCTGCGCTTGTCACCCCCGACCTGTTGGCCGGAGCCGCCGCGCTCACCGGCCGCCACCAGCGACAGGGTATTGCCCTCTTTCTCGATCTCCACCGTGGTGGTGGTAATCCCTTCTTCTTCGAACAGCCCCAGCGCGGCCAGGCGGCCCGGGGTCTGGGGGCCTTCGTTGATCGCGGCAGTCAGCGTCGACAGCGAAAAGGCGTCATCTTCAAAAATGGCAAGGGTAGGCATGGTTCAGCTCCTGAAATGCAAAAGGCGCCGACCTTGCGGGCAGCGCCTTGAATGATGGGTGGCGGATGGTTTAGCGGACGACGATGAACAGACTGCCAAAGTCGAAACGGGCATTCGCATCCAAGCCGGTGAGCAGGTCGCCCTGCACCTCTGCCAGACGGCCGGTGACGACCACGCGGGTGGACTCAGTGCGGGCTGGCGCCGGCGCATACAGCACGGCAGCCGCGACACCGGCAGTTGCGCTGGCGTTGTCGTAGGGCACATACAGTTGCTGCACCGAGTCGTAAGCCAGCACCTGGCCGGCGGGCAACGCGGCACCGGCAGCCAGGTCGACGATGTCATTGCTGATCTGACCAACGGTGGAAATCAGGTGTTCGCCGGTCCGGCCTGCTTGATGAAGGGTGCTCATACATTACCTCGCTGTGGGTTGGCCGCACGTGCACGGCGGCTTGCATAAATGTCGCGGGCCGATGGGCCCTTGTTTTTCGGGGTGGACGGATCGTCCGCCGGTGGCAGGTTGTCCAGCTCTTCGCCGGCGCCTGCCACCATCTTGTCAAACAGCCGCGCCCGGGCAGATTCCACATCCAGCCCACTGGCGATCAGGCTGTTGGCCAGATCCGGCAGCTTGGCGGTCTTGCACAGGTCGCGGATCTCGGTGGCCTGGGCCACTGCGCTGCGGATGGCACTGTCGCTGGCCAGGGCGCTGACGGTGATCACGCTGTCGACGGCAACGGCCGGCAGCGAGGCCTCGTTGCACAGACGTGCCGCCAGCTTCGCCATCGCCACCGGGTCTGCCGCGGCGGGCGGCGCCGGATCAGGAGCAGGCGCCGGGGCTGGAGCAGGATCAGCGGGCGGTGTAGCGGGCTCGTCCAGCGCCTGCAGCAGGGCCGGCGGCGCGTTCTTCAGCCGGCCCAGCCCGGCGCGCAGGTTGGCGCTGGCTTTCAGCGGCACGAGGTCGGTGACCTCGTCCACCAGCCCCAGCGCCAGCGCTTCTTGCGCGGTCAACCAGGTGGTGTCGTCCAGCATCTTGACCAGTTCGTCGGCACTCAGCGCCGGTGCCTTGGCGCGATAGCAGCCAACCAGGTTGCCGCGCACCTTGTCCATCATGTCGGCGGTGGCGCGCAGGTCCTCGGCCTCGCCCATCGCAAACGTCCACGGGTTGTGGATCATCATCATGCTGTTGGCCGGCATCACCACGCGGTGGGCACCAACGGCGATGATGCTGGCGATACTGGCGGCCACGCTGTCGATACGGGCGGTGACGCGGTTACCCAGGCGACGCAGGGTGTTGTGGATGGCAAGGCCGTCGAACACGTCGCCACCAAGGCTGCTGATGGCGATCACGATTGGGCGCTGGCCATCGTCGGCGGCCTTTAGGTCACGGATGAAGTCGGCAGCACGAATGCCCCAGACGCCGATGTCGTCATACAGCTCGACTTCCAGTGCCTGATCAGCAGCAAGGTTGGCCGCATTGCTGATGCGGTACCAGCTGCCGCTGGCCGCCGGCGCGGGTGCCGGGCCGTTGAAAATGCGGGGGGTTGCAGGGTTCATGGTTGTTCCTTTTTTGCGTCGTCATCACGATCATCGACGATGATTTCGCCCTGGTCGTCACGCTGGCGCGGGTCGGAGTCGTAGGCCAGCCCCAGCCCGTCGGCGCGGGCGTTATCGGCGGCGTTTTCGGTGTCGATCGTTTCGGCATCGGCGCCACGCTTGAGCGCGACTTCGCTGCGGCTGGTGAAGCCGCTGCGAACTGCCAGGCGATCCGCCTGCACGTCCTGCACCGGATGGATATACGCCCAGCCCTGCGGAACCCAGCGCGCGCGCTGGAACGGTCGAGGGTTGGCCGCATAGCCTGGCAGGCTGATAGCACCGGACAGCACTGCCATATTCAGCACCGCACGCCATACCGGCTTGCACAGCTGGTGCACAAAGATGGTGTGCTGTCGCTGCTCTACGCGGCGGCGGAATTCGTTCAGGATGACGCGGATCACGCGGTCGCTAATGTTGCGCAGGTCACCGGTCAGCAGCTCGTACGGCAGGCCCATGCCGGCGGCGATGGCCGCCAGCTGCTGCCGCATGAAGTCCTGATAGTTGTTGCCGGCATCGGGTGGGTCGCTGAACTCGACTTCCTCTCCCGGTGCCAGCTCCTGCATGGTGCCCGGCTCCAGACCGACCAGCGGTGCGAAGTCGGCGTCAACTTGCTGTCCTGGCTCGCCGGGAAATGCCGATTCAGCGCTTGGCTTGCGGATGAAGCCGGCAAACAGGTTGGCGACTTCTTGCCGGAACAGCACCGCGTCGTCGAACTCGTCCAGCGTCTTGAGGCGTAACAGCACGGTTGCCAGCATCGGCACGCCGCGCAGCTGGCCGGGGCGGGTCGGCTCGTACACATGCAGCACCTGTTCTGCCGGCACCCGCACCAGGCTGTTGTAGGAGCCTTCCCCAGCACGCTCACCGGGGTGGCTCTTGTACATCCAATAGGCGACACGCTTGCCGATGGCGTCGAACTCGATGCCCTGGCGGATGCGGTTGCCGTTCGGCGCGGTACCGGTCTTGTCGTGAGGCACGAACTCAGGCTCCAGCAGCTGGATCTGCAGTGGCACGGCCAGGCCGTCTTCCAGTCGGCGCGGCCGCAGCCGGACGAAACACTCGCCGCTTTCAAACAGGCCTTGCGCGACCAGTGCCTGCTGGCCGTAGAAATTCAGCACGCCATCCGCATCGGACTCCTCGCACCAGTCGTCCCATACCTCCTGCAGCATTTGCCGGATGTCGGCATCCGGGTGACGCGGTTTGGGGGCGATGCCGGTACCGATGTGGTTGGAGACCTGCGTGTCCAGCGCCTTGAAGGCATACGGGTCATTGCGTGCAGCGTGGCGGCTACGGTTGCGCAGGGTTTGCAGGCCGCTGCCGGTGGTGCTGACCGGCCCACTACTGCCGGGCTGCCAGTTGTTGGCACGCCGTCCCTGCCCCGCGCCCTCGTAGCTGTTCTTCAGCCGGGTCGGCATCAGAAAGCCGCGGCCACGCAGTGTCGGGAAAGCGCTCATCTGATCCCCTTTCCTGCGTGGTACAGCCGATGGCTGCGGCTACGTGACTGGCCGTTCTGCTGCGACAGATCGCGCTTGATGGTGTTACGCAGCTCGATCAGCTCCGCAACGCTGCGGTACTCGACGCGCCGGTCAGCGTATTGCACGACACGTTCGCCCCGTGCCAGGGCTTTTTCGATCGCGTCCAGCTGGGTTTGAGTGAATGCCATGTCATCGCCGTTTCAGGTAGCCCGACTGCGCCCGGCGGCGCTGTGGGGCGGGTAAAGCAGAAGACCCCGCTTTGGGGGCGGGGTCTTTTGCGGTTGCAGGGTTGGTCACAGTGGGCGGCGCCTGATCAAACAGGCCGGTCTGCGCGTACTTGATCTTGAGCCGTTCCCAGTCTGCCGCCTGATAGCGATGCAGGCCCAGGTAGTGCGCCATAGCCAGGTTGTAAACGTTCAAGTCCAGCACCTCGTTGCGCTCGGACTTCGGCTTGACCCAGTCAGTCACGGCACGGCCTTTGACGTAGCGGATCAGCTTGCGCTCGGCGGTAAGCTGATCGAAGTGCTCGGCCGGCAGGTCTTTGCTGAAGTGCTGCGCTCCCGGGCCTTCCAGTAGCTTGAAGCGGTTGTAGAGCCAGTCCTTGGCAGTATCGGTGCCGATCAGCCACAGCTCACAGCCGCCCTTTTCGGTGGTGCCACGCCAGGTGACATCGACCTTGCTCGGCCGCTGAGGCAGCACCGGCTTGCCGCGCTTGGATTCCCCCTTGATCGCCAGAATATGACGCCAGCGACGCAGGCGGCAGAACTGGTAGACCTCTTGCGTATGGTTACCGCCCGAGTCCACTGCGCCGGCCGCGATGGTCATGCGGCGGCCAGACGGGTGGATGAACTCGGCCTTCAGCTCTTCGTCCAGTGTGTCCCAGGTGCGCTGCTCGGCAGGGTCGCCCATGATCACGCGGTGGTCGATGGTCCAGCTTTCCAGCCCTTCGCCCCAGCCCTTGATCAGCAGCTCCAGGCGGTTCGCCTGGGTATCGACCGCCGCCGTCAGCATCAGCACACCGGCCGGGATCGTACGCAGGGCATAGTCTTCAACGCGAGCGAGCAGATCGGCACCGCGGGTGCGTTCCTGGGCGTTGTCCCACACTCTGGACAGCCGGGTGTTGTAGAACACCTGCATCGGCTCCGGATCACCCTTCTGCAAGGCGACTTCGGCTTTCTCGTGCTGTTTCAGCAGCGCGGCCCACGATACCCAGCCCAGCGGCATGTACAGCGCCGAAATGTGGTACGACTCGGTTTCGCCATCGCCCTCGGCCGTTGCTCGCCAGTCATCGCTGGCCAGCATGGTGCTCTTGTGGTGCTCCTCGATGCAGCAGCCGTTCTCGATGCAGACATAGTGTGCGGCAGTGCGATCCGCATTCCATTTCAGCTGCTCGAACTCCAGCGTCTGGCTTTCGCCGCAATGCGGGCATGGCACGTAGTAACGCTGCTGGTTGCCTTCCTTGTACAGTTCGGCAATCCGGCTGGCACCGTCGACCGTCGGCGAGCTGGAGTAGTAAATCTTGGCGTTGCGGCCAAAGGTGGAGGTTCGCGCTTCAGCCAGCACAACCGGATCGCCCTCGTTATTGACGTTGCGATCCCATCGATCGATCTCATCGCCGTACAGGTAGCGTGCGGACACCTCTGCCAGGTTGGCCGCAGCACCAGCCGTGGTGATCATCAGCGTACCGCCGGTGAATTCCTTGGTGTCGATCGTGTTGCGGCTGTCACGGCTGCGCGGTGCCGCAACGCGGTCGCGTAACACAGGGATAGCATCCAGATTTTTACCAATGCGCCCGGACAGTCGTTTGGCCAGATTAAGCGAAGGCTCCAGCGCCAGGATGTTACTCGGTGCCATATGAATCAACGCACAGATCCAGTTCAGGAAAACTTGCGTCTTCAGCATCTGCGAGGCCCCCATCACCACTACGCGGCGGCAGGGGTGCTCCGGCGACAATGCCCGCATTACGCCGCGCGCATAGGGTGTGCGGTCAGTTTGGTATTTGCCTGGTTCTGCTGCACCTGCGTCGGCAGGAATGCGCTGATGCTCATCGGCCCACTGATCAATCCAAAGCGCAGGATCAGGACGCAAACCAGAAACAAAACCCTTCACATACGCGACAAAGCCGCTTGCATATTTCATTCTGTCATCGCCTTGTTCAGGTCATCTTCGCCCAGCTTGGTGACATCCTCCAGCATCTTGCGCAGGCGGTCGCTCAGCTCGCGTTCCAGCTTCCAGGGATCGGAGATCGCAGCCAGGTCGGACGATATCTGCTTGGGCAAACCCATCACCGAATCACGCAACAACCTGGCGTAGCGGTATGTGGCCTCTTCGACGACCTGCCGCTCCACCGTGTTGCCGCAGACCTTGTCATATTCAGCCTGAGCCAGGAGCGCTAGGTATTTCTCGCGACTAGCCTTGTGCGTGTAGTAGTCGGAACTGCCGCCCTGCGACTCGGCTGTGTCCGGTGCATCCGCAGTCACCTGGCTGCGGACATCACGCTGCGTGCGGGTGTCGACATGCCGCTGGCGAACACCTTCTTTTGATGGGTCGGCGGTCTTGCCGAGTTTGGCCAGCGTTGCGTCAACATCGACTGACTTGCCATCCGGCGACATGATCAGCCGCCCCTGTGATCCCAGCTTGGTCACATAGCTGGGCGACCAACCCTGCGAATCCGCAAAGGCCTTTCTGCTCAAATATGTGCGCATGGTTTCACCATCATTTCACTAGATTTCACCGTGGGTGAATTTCACTAACTTCACAGCGCAGCCACTAAAAAAGAATCGCGAGTCTCCAGCCTCGTACCGGGCGCAGAATCGCTAGGGTCCCCGTCTCTCCCAGATCGGCAGTACAAAAAGACAGCGCCCCGATCAACAGACCGGGGCGCCGAAAGCACAACACAGAGGAGAAACGACCACGCAAACACCACAGAAACGCAAAAAGCCCGCTTTCGCGGGCTCTTGACGGAATTTTCAGCTGTATCTGAAAACGGATATTAGTCCGGTCAAACCGGACAGTCAACACACAGCTTCAACTTCCTGGCAATGATCGATATAACCCGACGCGATCAACCGGTCAGAAATCTTTGCCTGCGCCGCGTGCTCCACCGCCCGCAAAGCCCCGGCCACCTTGTTGTTGATTTTGCGGACCTGATCAGCCGAACAACCATACCGGCCACCAAGCATCTCGAACGTCAAACGTTTATCGCCAAAATGCCGCATCGTCAGATCAAGCGCCAGCTTCTCATGGCATGAACTGGCGGCCCCCATCGCCACACCAGACAACAACACGCAGCACCCCAGCCACTCGGCAGCCGGCGCATCCGCCATGCAGCAAGGACACGCCGCCACCCGTTCACTGAACCGTGCCTGCAATGCTGCCGCCTGCACCTTCGGCAGATCCCCGATCAGCCGTTTGATATTGCCGGCCTCGCCCGCACCATCCAGCCCGACCAACCCCCGGCCAGACCCGATAGACACCGTCCCTGGCACAGAAGCCCCCTTCACAGACGCCTTGAACAAAAAGGCAAACCGCAGCGCCTGACCTACCGAATCAAACAAAACATCACCAGCAACAGACATAAATTTCCCGATCACCCCTGACCGGATACCACACCAAAGCGCGGCGGCCTCTGCGGGCCTGCTCGACGCACCACAACCAACACCTACGCGAAATCCACTACCCCGCGGCGATACTCCGCCTCAGACAAACCAGCCAGCGAAAACACCTCCTGCTTCCACAGCCCAAGAGGCACCCCCGGAGGCGGCGCAAAGCCCAGCTCCTGCGCCTTCAGCTCGATCCCCCTCGCCGTCAGAAACCAAGGCCGGCCATTTGACACCCCTGCAGACCGCGCCGCAGGCGCCAAACCTTTCCCTGGCGCACGGCTGCCAGAAGCCGCCCGGAACTGCACCGCATTCACCAACCACTTGCGAAACCTCGCCTGCCAATCCGGCGACAACACCGGCCTGCTGCAGCCCAGGTAATACGACACAAACCCCACCTGCTCCGTCGCCACATCCAGCCCATAGCCCTTCGCCAGCGCCACCGCCTGCTCATCGGCCACAAAATCCACCGGCACGCGAGAGCCACGCGCCGCAGGCCGCGACACAGCACCAGCCTTGCCGCTAACACACTCACGCTTTTTACGGATAACCGGACAAGCGGAAGTGTGCCCCTCATCAGCACCACCACCGTCAACCATCACCCCGGCACCACCCTCAACCGCAACGTTGGCCGCAACCTCCAAAACCTTACCAGCACTGGCTTTCCAGCCATTCGAAACCGGCCGCTGAACACCACCGCCAGCCGTGCGCTCATTGGCCCCTGATTGGCCCCTCATGTTTTGGACAAGCTTATCCGTCAACGCACAAGGCAACTCGAAAACGAAGTTCCCGCAATCCACCAGCAAGCCCAGCGAACACAACCGCGCAATCGCAGCCCGCCAACGCTTGCGCGTCACCGGCGGCGGCGTATGCCGGCCACGTACCGCATCCACCGTCAGCAAGTCACGGAACACCTGCTCCTTCAGACGCGTCACCAAGCCCACCACACCGGACGCAAAATCCATCCGGCGGCGCAGCCCCACATACAGCTTAAGCAGATCCCCCGGCTCACCCGCCAGGCAATCCCACTCAGCATCCGTCAACACAATAGAAGGCATCACCCACCCCGAACAAAAGGCCGCGTCACCACCCGGCGAACAGCCAAATCCAACCCCAACGCCTGCAAACGCAGCCCCAGCGCCGCCATATAGTCATCCCCATACAGCGACCTCAACCGACGCTCCTCGCGGCGCTGCAACTCCAGCCAACCCGCAGCGGACAACGCCGCCAAAAACGCTGCATCACTTGGCAAACGGCCGCTCTCCTGCAGCCACTCCAGCACCACCAGAGTCATTGCGGCCAACCTTGCTATCCAACAAACGGATCAACGTCTTTAACAAAGCAGCACCGGCCGCATGCCGATCATCCGGATGCGCACAACGCACCCGATAAGCCTTGCGCTGCAACACCTGCAACACCGGATCAGGCCGGCGCATGACACACACCCCGGCGACGCGCCGCGCGCAGTGCACCCGCCAGCGCATGCAAACGCGTAACGTTGGCCGCAATCGCATCCTCGATCGCATCCATCTCCGACGCACTCACCCGGCCATCCGCCAGCGCAGACGCCACCTGAGCACCCACATCACCATGCGCCTCCATCAGCGACGACAAGCCCATCAGCGGCGAAACCTCCGAAACGGCACCATCGCAAGGCATGCACACAAAACCGCACTCGCTCGCAAACGAAAACAGCATCCGGAAATCACCCGACAACTGGCTGATCCGCACCGCAGACAACAACCCCAACACATGCGTCGGGATATTCGGATTCACCTGGCTGCGCAACGTCGAAGCCGCCATGCCCAGCCGGACAGCCAATGCCTCCGCACCGCCCGGATAGTCATGCACCACAGAATGAGCAACATCCAAAACAGACATGATCGACTCCCGCCAAAACGACCGTGGACGACGCGGCAACCCCGCACCTAGACTCACAGCCAGACCAAACAAATAAAAAACGCCCGGCCCAACACCGGGCAAACCCAAGCCATCAGGGGTATTGGCCTGAACAAAAACCTACTCATCACCAAAATCCAGCGACAACGACAAAGGAGCCGACCCACGTAAAACACCCCACTCCACCCCAGGGTGCATCCGCTCGCACTTCCAGCGCCCATGCGTCAGCCGCTCCAGCGTCGGGCAATACTCGACAGGAATCCGCTCCCGGCTCACCCAGTTGCCAACAGCGCTCGACTTCACACCGCAAGCCGCCATCACCACACTGCGGCCGCCCGCATCTTCAATCAGTCGAAGGATCTGGTTTGCATTCATGCGCCCATGATAAACACGATTCGTGGTCTTTGTCACACGATATGTGCAAATACAGCAACACATAAAGTGTTAATCTGTCATAAAACAACACGGTAAAAAGGAACGCCATGCTAAAACTCGGCAAACGCATCAAGGCCCTGCGTGAAGCACAACACCTCAACCAATCCGAGCTCGCCCGCCGCTGCGGCTGGGACAGCCCAAGCCGCATCGGCAACTACGAACAAGAAACGCGCGAGCCAAAGCTCGCCGACCTCGAACACATCGCCAAAGCCCTCGGCCTCACCCTGCAAGAGCTCATGTTCGGCACCGACGGCGACAGCCCCAGCAACCTCGGCCGCGTCGTGGAATGGGAAAAACAGGAAGAATTGGCAGAAGAAGGCTACGTCTTCATCCCCCGCTACGATCTGAACCTCTCCGCCGGCTGCGGCACCATCGCCTGGGTCATCCACGAAGAAGACCCCCTCGCCTTCCGCAGTCGCTACATGCAGGCCAAAGGCTACAACCCGGACAACCTCAAGGCCCTCTACGTCCGCGGCGACAGCATGGAGCCCTACCTGCAAGACCGCGACACCGTGATGATCGACATCAGCGACACCACGCCCAAGGATGGCGAGGTCTACGCCGTCTGTTACGACGACGAGTGGTACATCAAACGCTTATTCAAGGTGCCGGGCGGCGGGCTGCTGCTGCAATCGGATAATCCGCGTCACAAGGATATGGAAGTCAGTCCCGAGCGGATTGAAGTGGTGAGGATATTTGGGCGCGTAATCTGGAGAGGAGGGTGAAATGGAAATTTTTATAACCCCCATTTCCCAAAAACAGTCAATGCTATTTTTTAATTTAGGCTCAACCATTATTAGAAGCCACAACGAGAAGACAAAGCAATGAAAAAAATACTCTCATTACTTGCAGATGATAAAGTAATAAAAATCACTGATTCAGATGAAGATGGTATATTTAACAATTTCTTCTCAATAGATTCAATCACATTAGTTCTTGGAAAAAATGGATCCGGGAAAACACACTTGTTAAATTCAATTTGCCATTTAATATCCCAACCAGAAGTAAAATATGGCATATTTTATGAAGACGAAGATGGCATCTTGATTGAAGGCATAGACAGAAGAACAATGAAAGGACTAGGCGGCATATACTTCACGCCATTACCATACCAAAGACCAATTGCTAGGAGCAGCCGCACAATAAACTCATCGTCCAAAAAAAATAATAACCAAAAATCTATGGAGCAGTACAAAGAGATCTCAAAATTCCTAAAGCTAGACTTAAAATTAACAGCAAAATTGGAAATAAAAAATTTCATAGTAAATTACAATTTAACTCAAGCAATTATTGAGCTAGATGATTACATACTAAAATACACAAACAATAATGAATTGTTGGAAACAATAAGAGACTACAAGCTAGATAACGAAATTAACCACCAAAACGATAGCAGATTAATTTTCGAACCAGACGAGAGTACAAGTGAGGAGACTCACAACACAGCAAAAAGTGATCGAGCAATAGAATACAAGATTAAAGCACGCAGCCGAATAACCACACGCATAAGAAATATTATAGATTCACACCTTTACTTAAATGACCCGTATAATAGCCCATTTATCATCCAGGCATACAATAAATTAACACAAGGAAAATCAGACAAAGACTCGTATACAATTGCACTACTTGATCTGATTGGAGTAATCAACAAACCGCTAAATCGAAAAGAACAGAGAAACCAAGAATATATAAAAAAAATGGCAGACAACACCGCCATTATTTGCGCCCACTTTGAAATCACATCATCAACCCATAACGAAGAAGTTGAAATTGATGCCGAATGCATTTATCGTGTATTTGGACCGGAAACTATTGATAACTCTTGCTTCGACATTGGTTGGTCAAAGCTGAGCTCAGGAATGCAAGCACTGATTGACCAGTTTTCAAACCTTCAGCAAGCGCTAGCCTCACATAGGAACCGGAACATAGAAAACATCATCTTGTTAGTGGATGAAGGCGATGCATTCTTGCATGCTGAATGGCAAGGTCGTTACATTGAGTTACTCGATAAGTTTCTCTATCATTCTAAAAAATCGCTTGGCTTTAAATCAATTCAGGCAATTATTGCTACACACTCAGCAATTTTAACATCGGACATACCTAGCGACTTCATCATAAACCTTAATAATGAAGAACTAGGAAAAACATTTGCAAGCTCCCTAGACAAAATTACATTCAACTCTTTGGATGCCAGTCCAATAGGCAGTTTCGCCACAAAAAAAATCAAAGAAATCCACAAAAGAATAATATCCAACACTTTCACAAAAAGTGACATAAAAATAATAAGTCAAATTGGCGACTCAATGATAAGAATCCCACTAGAAGTGGAATTGGAAAAAAGAGGTCCGCGTAATGGTGATTAATATTCATGACGTATGGGTTCACGCAAAAACCGAGCATCACCAATACTTAGATAACAGAATTCAAAGACACAAACCTACAATCCTTCCGCCAACGGCGGCACAGCAACATGCCTTTGATTTCATAGAAAGACAAAAATCAGCAATTTATTCAATTGGTGAAATAGACCCAATATGTGCAATCGAAGATTTTAAAAATGAAATCGAACGCAAATTACCAATTGAAACAACGAATGAGATATTAAAAATTTTCAAAAAAATATTTAACTACAGTTCATTTTCAGACAAGAAGCGCTTAAAAGACGGCAAGTGGTGCGCTTATACCGCATGCAGTCGCATAAAATACGACTACTGCCCGTACTGCCAAATAAACAGCATAGAAACATATATATCAGCAGATGAAAGCAATGGTGACAAAAGCTACCGCCCTGATCTAGACCACTATTATGACGTCGCCTCCCACCCTTTTTTAGCAATTACACTTGGGAATTTAGTACCTTGCTGCCATGTATGCAATGGCCCCCAAGGCAAGCACTCAAATAATTTTTACACCAATGAACATTTAAATCCATTTACAAGCCCTGAAAATATTTCATTTAAGCTAGAGCACATTACAGGATCGATTATTAATTTACGAAGCCCACACAAATCGTTCTCTGTAAAAATATACAACAATGGCTGCACTAAAGCACAACGATCCATAACCACATTCCGGCTAGAAGAAAAATATAATAAACAGACCCAAGAGGCTTATTACACAGAAAGACGGCTTCACGAGGCAAAAACACGGCTAGAGATAGTGAAGCACGAACTTCCTTTTTTAAATAAAAGCATAGAGTATGCACTTGGATTTTATCCAGGCGGTGATTCATACAAATATACAGCCATTGGAAAATTGAAAATGGATATACTACATGACTTCCTTAGCAAAACATAATAAAAACCTATTCAATATCAGCCCGAAGCCCAGCTCATTTGTAACTTGGAATAAACCAAAGTGGCAGGGCATTGAAGGCGCAACGAGCACAGAAAAATGGACCAACTACTTATCGCAGCATGAAGCCCCTGCGGCCAACGTTGGCCGCAGGGCGAGGTTCTTTACCTACCAGCGGTACATCAATCCGTAGCGCAGCTTGACTTCATGGGCATAGGCAAAGAGCTTTGCTGCATCTTTCGAACCAAGGTCGCTTAAAGGCAGATACAAGCGCAGCGATACCTCGCGCCACGCTTTGAGATGCTCCCGCAGACTTTCCAGATCAGTTTTGCTGATAGCCACATGATCGGCAGGCAGCGCCCGCTGCTCACTCAAGTGCGCTTCCATCGCGTTGAACGCCTCGATGTAGCGCAGCTTCCATTGCAGCGCCTGCTTGCCGGTAAAGCCCATCGCCAGCAGCGTGAAACCGTCGCGAGTAATCTCGTAGCCTGGATCCATTCGCGTTTTCCCGAGCCCGATTTCTACCTTGATCCCCATGGGCCGAAAATTCGGCTCATGGAAATCTGCCGGCAATTCGGCTTTAAGGGATTCAATCTTGTCCAACACATGCTTGTGTTGCTTATGGAAGTAGTCAGCCACCGCTTTGCTGGTGGTAGTGGTTTGACCATTGGAAATGGAAACGACAGGCGCGCTGAGCGCAAGAAATTGAGCAGCCATGATGGCCTCCGGGATCGCGGTGTATTTACCGCCACCCTCGTCGCCAAACGGGGTGGCAGACCGAACGGGGTTGGCGAACCGGCTCCACGGACACCGGCAGACCCGAAGGTCTCCCCGCCCGGCCCGCCATAGAAGGCGCGCACAGACGCAGGAACAAAAACAGCCGCAAAGGCGGCTTTTGTTCGCCATGGAATTTCAGGTCGCCAAACCCGGTCGCGCTATTGAACGCGACATCAAGATGATAGGCCGCACCCCCACCCTCGTCAATTGCAAAAGTAATAATGCGCGATAGCAGCGCACCCGCGAGGTGTTGTTGCCCGATCTGCCGGAGGAGTTCCATCGGCGCAATTTTGCGCCGATGCTCGAAACCCGCGCCAATCCTGGTAGTGGCGCACCGGGCGCTCTCTCGCATTGCGCCCGTCGGCCTGCGCGGCACTGCCATCGCTTTGTATGGGCCGAAAATTCGGCTCATACCAACCTTGCAGCAGAAAAGAACCAGCCATCCCAACGTTGGCCGCACCCGTCGCCAGCGCACCGCAGCTGCCCGCCGCCGGCATGCGCGTGCTGACGAACTACCCTCCGACAGCCAGACGGGGCGCACATCACTCGTTGCAGCCTGTATGATTTATGATAATTGCACATCAATCATTTCTTCAGCCTGCAGGGATACACATGCGCTACTGGTGGGTTAATCAAAATCAGACATACAACAAAGAGGTCCCCGGTGGGTTTCTTTGGTCACCAAAGACTAGGGTGGATGGTGCTCGGAATCAGTTCTACGAGTACATGCAAGATGTCGCCGCTGGTGATGTCATCTTCTCGTTCTGTGACACCTACATCAAGGCAATCGGTATGGCCATTGGCGGTGCCGAGACTTCCCCCAAGCCGGACTTCGGGAGCGCCGGAGAGAACTGGTCAAAAGAGGGTTGGCTCGTCCCGGTTGAGTTCAGAGAACTTAACGCCCAGATTCGTCCAAAGGACCATATCGGCCTGATCGGCCCGCATCTCCCTGCGAAATACGCCCCTCTGCAGAGCAACGGCAATGGACTTCAGGCGGTCTATCTCACCGAAGTTCCAGATCCTATGGCAGCAGTGCTTGCAGAATTGATTGGCACTGAGTACGACACAGTATTAGCAGAACTGCAGGGGGAGACGATCGAAGCCGACATCGTTGGCGATGAGCAAGAAGCTAGCATCAAAGGCCGGACAGACATCGGGGCGACCACCAAGGAACAGCTGGTCAAGTCACGCCGGGGTCAAGGGATCTTCAAAGCCAATGTTCGGCTGAATGAGAAAGGGTGCCGTGTCACTGGTGTGACTGACCCAATGCATTTGCGGGCAAGTCACATCAAGCCGTGGAAAGACAGCAACGATGAAGAAAAACTCAACGGCTGCAACGGGCTACTACTATCACCGCATGTCGATCACCTTTTTGACAAAGGGCTGATCTCCTTCACGGACGATGGGGCCCTACTACTGTCACCGACATTAGAGCCCACGGTGCTCACAAAGTGGGGCATCACGTCGACCTTAAATGTCGGAAAGTTCAGCCCCGAGCAATCCGTCTTTCTTAACTACCACCGCCAGGAAGTGTTCAAGAACGGCTAACCCTTCCATCGAGGGGATTTCTTCCAGCAAGCTTCGCTTGCATCCAGACGCCCCTCATGTCACACGTTAGGCCTCGCAGATTCATCAACTCGCAAAAAATCAACCAAGAGGAACCGCATGGCAACTGATCTTCCCCTTCTGCATGGCGAAAGCACGATCGTCGCGTCGAAAGACAACGCTCTTGTTCTTACCAATTTTCGAGTGAAGTACGAAGTCGTCTCACACTCGAAAAGCGTATATAAGTCGATCCCCATCGAACAAGTCTCTGCTTGTGCGCTAAGCATACGTACGTACCCCATGTTGCTGCTGTTAGCTGCGCTAGGTGTTCTCGCTGCCATTGTCGCGCCAGAAATCGAACAACGAGTCGGCGCAGGAATTGCAGCCATCGCTTTTGTACTTGCCTACTTCGCAACACGACGAGGGCAGATCGAAATTTTCTCAACAGGCGCGGCGACCATTGCAGTCCCTACTAAAGGTCTATCGCATGATCAGGTGAGGAAATTCCTTGAGGCGGTTGTGGCTCAATATCAGAAGGCAAAACCTCATGCTACGCGGTCAATTACGAGTTCTGCAGCCTAGTTCACCGTGCCTATATTGGCCAGCGGGCACCAGCGCTCTGGTCAGGAACGACCGGCACAGCGGTCAACGACTACCTGCGCGCGCAACTGCTCACCCAACATAACCTCCCTCCGCCACCTGCGGCTGGAGAAGGCCAAAAACTTCCAGGGCTTGCTGCAGGACACCAAAGAGCAAGCCGAAGGCTAGACGCAAAAAGGCCGGGCAGCTCTCGCTACCCGGCCTTTTCATGGCTCGGCAATCAAACCGTCAGCCAAGCCCCTTTTGAATGACGTACCCGATCAGGATGCTACAAACTACGATGACTTCTTGGCATAAGGGCCGAATTCCTGAAGCACTGCTCTTGCGTCGTAACTTTGATCTCCTTGCCCTTGGGGTGCGCCCCCGTGCATGACAATTACGTACTTCACTGATCTGAAGCCTCCCATCGAAGATATAGGCTGTCGACCGTAGCCTCTCGTTATTTGAAAACCGTCATAGCCCTTCTCAAGCGTCAATTCCGCGCAACGATAAAGCAGCAGGGTATTTAGCGTTTCCATCGAAGTAACGTGATTTCCGTAATACGAAACCTGATAGGTCGCCACCCCGACTTGACTCTCGGTGTACCCACCGGTGCCGAACAACTGAAAGGGCTGATAGGTCGTAGCGCATGCACTCAGGAAAATGACGCAGATAAACAAACTCAGGGCATTTCTCATCTAGACATCTCCTTGACTTGAAGTTACTCCCATGGCATTTGCCAGGTGTAAGGCAAAATTCCCAACCCGGCTACCCGCAGGATGACGAAGCGAAGGATCGCCAGGTACGCGTTTTCAAGTTTGTGCCGCATGTCAGCCGCATGGGTGGTGAACGAATCAAGCAATATCCTATCATCATTAATGATAAATTATAAATTTGTCATTTGAATGACGGGCTGATGGCGACAGCTTAATCCCCCAGCGTAGGGCCCCGAAATCAGCGCCTAAGTCAGCAACAAAAAGGCCGGCATCCGCCGACCATCTATGCTGCTTGATTCAGACCAGCTCCCAAGGCAAATCACGCCGCCCGTTCACTGGTTTCAGTACTCCCTCGTTGCGCAATGCTTGTGCGGCCCACCGGACATCATATTGCCAGGTGTAAAGAAAATCGCCGGATGCTTTGAGCTCTTTCTCGTAGCCATCCCAGATAAACTTGGCCACATCCTTGGGCCAGCTCTTGCCGCCGGCGGACCTGATCGCCTTGATAACCAGTTCTTTCATGTCGTCACGTTTGAGCAAGGTTTCCTCCTGTAGAAACAAGGGCTTTGTCAGGCATCCGCCACCGCATCATGGAAGTCGTTTTCGTGTACCAGCAGGATGCGGGCCCCCTTCTTACGCAGCTGCACAGCTTTCTCGACCTTACGGCCATAGCAAGCGTATGCCCAGCACGGGTTTACGACTTGGGCTTTCTGAGAATCAGCTCTTCACGAATTATTTCTGCGGAGTAATAGGGCCAATTAAGCACTTGAGCCACCATCGCCATAGCAAAAAGCACCATGATGCTTGCAACCTGAGTAGCCAGCTGTGCGTTGGTTTTTTCCGCCTGGAGCAGCAAGAGCACGAAGCCAGAAGCTGCGGCAAGCAGAAACATCCACATAACAAATCCGTTCATGAACTTTGAAAACTTATGCCAGAGCGTGAACGGCACCACGCGCATCGAATCACCATTATCTGGTTCCAGATACTCCATCGCTCGCTTGATCCTGCGCCATGTAACTTCAGGTGCAGTCACGTGGTGCAGCTTGATCAGCCGCTTGCGGATTTTGTCTTCTGCATAGATGCCCGTTGCGATTTGGAAATAATGGGCATCCCGTAAATCTCTCATCGCTTCTTGAACATCCGTGTTAGCAGGAAGATTCTGGGCAAAGTAAGAATCCATCCCCTCACGCCGTCGCTTTGCCCAGAACTCAAAAGGTTCGTACAGCCGAGCAAACCCATGGTTTAACAACACCCAAACGATCACCAGTAGCACAGTCCATGGGTTGTTCTGCACCTCCTGAACAATCATCAGCGCATCTTTGAAAAACCCTTCAACCGCCATTCACCACCCCTATCAATGATGCCGACAGAACATCGGCGACAGAAACCATGCTGATGGCTATGGCATATTACGTCAAGCTGAGCCACTCACCAGCTATGTGAGCCCTACCGTTTGTGAACGTGAAGGCTGACCGGCAAGGTTGTCCGGATTTTTGCCTGCCGGCACGAGAATGACTTACGCATCGTCAAAAACCACACTCCGGCTGTTCTTAACCTGCCACCCTCAATAAATTTCACAATTTGTGTTGACACGATTTGTGTTTATGTCATTATTTACACATATTGTGTTGTTTTGCTGTTTGCACCACGATTTGTCTTCAACCTCTAGCACCCCTTCAGCTAGGGCAGACGCTGCGCCTCATTGCGCCGCGCGGTGGTGGACTAGCCAACCCCACCCGCCCTCGCCCATGCCGTGCACGCATCACCGCGCCGCGCCGAAGGGGGCTGAGACTTACACCGCACGCACATTCAAAGGAGAAAGACTGTGAAAACGCCAGGCCTGTATTACCAAACACCAGATGGTCGCACCATCCAAATAACCGGGAGCGACATCTGGGTTATTGAAGCGCACCAAGACAAGACCTTTGGCTTCAAACGCTATGTTGATGGCTTGCTCCATGAAAGCCACGCGCTGATGAAACGAAAGCGCGCAGCCATTGCTGCCTCAGCAATTATTCAAGGTTATCAACCACCACGTGCCCTGCTTCGTTGCGATAAACCGGCTGATTGAATTCAACCTGAACCAGGTTGGTTCCGCGTTGCTTCAGCCGGTAGAAGTCAAGCCCACCAAAGTACAGCTCCATATCGTCGTCGTAGCCTTCAAGGTGCAGCTTCAACTGGCCCACCGTAATGTTTGGATAGTCTTTTTCCATAACCAATTCCTTTTTGCATGATGGAGTAACCATTCTATATGCAAATGGACTTGAAGCATTGGAGAGCACCATGTCTCGAATTTGCCTGCTGTTACTGCTGTGCTGCCTGCCCGGCCTTAGCCATGCCGAGTGGAACAAGCGCGCCGTGCGAATCAAGGCGCCCACAGCGCAGAACCTGACGAATGAGCAGCCTGCTCACGGTGAATATCGCCAGATCGTGGCGGCGCGCCGGCCAGCCGTCTCATGCCTGGAAATTCTGACGCCAAGTGCGGGCAGCACGCCTGTCTGGGCATGTCCTTGAAGCAAGGAAAACAGGGAGAGCAATGATGCAACCGTCTTTCAAAGAAACCCTGATCGGCCATGTGCCGGAGGCGCTGGCGGAGCAGTTCCGCGAGCGAGGTTACAGCCTGCGCTTCATCGGCTGGGGCATGCTTGGCCTGCCGGTGCACGAGGTGCGCAAGCTCCCGCGGCCGCAGCCGGCCGGAAAGGTGGCGTGATGCGCACGGAACTTAAGCAGGATCTGCTGGCCATGGGAAAAGCCTTTGCACGCGGCATGGGCGCCTGTGCGGCATTCATCGCCCTGTTGACCTTGGCCGACTGGATTGCGAAATGAGCACGCTACATGTCGACACCCTGATCCGGCTGGGCGAGCAGTTCGCTCACGCTGTAGCCACGCTAGCAGCCCACAGGAAGGACTTTGACCGTGCAGACCAGCTAGTAGGCCACCTGTCGCGCTGCGGTGTGCCAGCGGCCGCTGTGCCGCCAAGCTGGCCACTGACAGCCTACTCGCCTCTGATCATCGTCAACAGCATCGAGCATGCCGTGCCGGCGATAGAGGCCACCGGCCACATCGTCATCAACAACCAGGGCAAATACCTGATCAACCCGCCGGAGGGTGCCGCGATCGACGCATTCACCTTCCGGCTGGAACAACGCACCTAACAACAGGAGAACACCATGAACTTTGCCACCATCGCCGACCCCCGCGAGATCCGTCACAACCTTGGCCTGAACCAGAGTGAGTTCTGGAGCCGTGTCGGCGTTACCCAGTCCGGCGGCTCTCGCTACGAATCCGGCCGTAACATGCCAAAAGCCGTCCGCGAGCTGGTACGCCTGGTGCACGTCGAGCAGATCGATCTGGCCAAGGTGAACAACACCGACTTGGCCGTGATGGAGTACCTGAAGAAAAGTCACGCCGATCTGTACCAGAGCCTGAAAAAAGCCGTCCAGGCACAGCAATCAACGGCGGGCAGCGTGGCATGAGCCGCGACCCGCGCAAGCAACCACAGCCGGGAGACGTGCTGCGCCGTTTCGGTGTAACGCGACACGTCACCGGCGTGCTGCAGAACCAGCGCGGCACGCTGACCCATGTGCAATTCAATCAGGATCAGCAAACCACGATCAGCGCCTGGCGCAGCAGGGCAAATCAGGATTGCGAAGTGTTGGGTTAACGGCCGGCACGCACCGCAACCAACTTGGAAAGGAAAGCAGAATGAATTCGACGATCGACACGGCCGAGCTGGTGCAGAGCATCAAGCAGCTCATCTACACGCTGGCCACACCGCGGCCGGTAATTCCGGCAGACAAGCAGCTTTGGGACGCCGCCGCTTGCGCCGAATACCTGGGTGTCAGCTCGCAGCACTTTATGCAGCGGATCGCCGTCAGCCCCGACTTCCCGCAGGCGATCAACATCGCCACCGGCACCAGCCGCAACCGCCGCTGGAAGGTCGCCGAAATCCTGCGCTGGGCAGATGCCCGCCAGGAAAAGAAGCGCGCCTAATCCAGCAGCGCTACCACGTCGGCCATGTCCGGCGCGTAGTAAGTGTTCTGCAGTATCCGCAAGTCACGATGACCACTGATTTTCGCCAAGGTCATCACATCCACTTTCTTGGCCAGCCGGGTCAGTGCCTCACGCCGGCTGTCATGAAAGTGCAGATCTTCGATCAGCGCCTGCGCCTTCGCCTTCCTGAACAGCGAATCCAGCAACGAAGGCCGCAGGCCGAACACCGGCCCATCCGGTACCGCCTCCATCACCTGCCTCAGCAGGCGCACCGCCTCGACAGATAGCGGCACATCCCGGGCATGGCCGTTCTTCGTCATCGCCAGGTGCGCCAGACGCCGATCAAAGTCGATCGACTCCCGCGTCAGGCCGCAGATCTCGGAAGCCCGCATACCCGTCTCGATCGCAAACAGCCATGCAGCGCCAACCCGGGCAGTCATCAGAAACGGGGGCATCTCGTGGTGATAGCCGGTGGCCAGAAGAATCGCCTCCGACTCCAGATCAGTCGGCCGGCGAGTACGCGCCTTCGCCGCCGCCGGCTTGGTCAGGGAATCAAGCGGGCTCGATTTGATCCAGCCCCACTCCTTCACTGCGATATTCAGCGCGTGCTGCAGCAGCGCCCACTCGCGGCGAACACTGGCCGCGCTGACCATCTTCAGCCGCTGATCACGCCAATCGGAAAAGTGATGATTGCTGAGGCTGGCCAGCTTCACCGCCATCAACACCGGGAACTCGCGCTGGTAGAGCGCGATGCGCATCTGCTCCGCCCGCTCGCCCCGCTTGCGCGGTGAAACCTCGTCGGCGTAGCGTGCCAGCAAGTCGCCAAAGGTTTTGTCCGGGATCAGGCCCGCGGCCTGCGCAGAGATTTCGGCTTCTTTCTTCACCGCCCAGGCTTCCGCCTCGCGTTTGGTGCGAAACCCGGATTCAGACAGGCTTACCCCGCCCTTGCGAATCTTGACGCGCCACGCGTCACCACGTTTCTCATACGTCGCCATGGGACAAACCTCGGGACAAATATGGGACACATGGTAGCGTTAAATTGTATTTTCTTGGGGGATTTTGCATTTTGAGTAGACAACAAAAAACCGCCGAAACCTTTGCTGTGCTTGGGTTTGAGCGGTTTAGTGTTTTCCATGAAGCAATGTAGTGGTGCGAAAGGAGAGACTCGAACTCTCACGCCTCGCGGCGCTGGAACCTAAATCCAGTGCGTCTACCAATTCCGCCACTTTCGCGACTCACTGCCTTGCTTCAGCAGAGTGCGCATAATAGTAGAC
>JACCDZ011663476.1_pt1 | contig 40771 bp, 61 predicted proteins | sample 7449551 | NCBI WGS metagenome assembly JACCDZ01 (sample SAMN15323452, study PRJNA562643) | freshwater metagenome | isolation source: river surface water | place: USA:Blue River Watershed | collected 2017-08-18
CTCAGCCAATGGCCCGCCGGCACGGGCAAAGTCCGCACTTTTGAACTCTATGAAACCCCCAGGAGGATACATGACCGTAAACGCTAAGACCAAAGTCAAGAAAGGCGCCGAAATCGTCGCCACCATCGACGGCAAGCCGCTCAATCTTCCGGCCACGCCGCAGGAGGCCCGTCGCGTCGAGCTCCTCGACATCATCGCCGGCGTTATCGAGAAGCCCAGCGTGAACGTGGAGAAAATCCGCGCGCTGCTCGACATGCGCCGCGAGGAGGAGGCCGCGGCGAAGCGTGTCGCCTATATCGCGGCGATGACGCTCACCCAGAACGAGATGGAGCCCGTCGTCCGCAAGGCCGAGAACAAGCACACGAAATCCAAGTACGCGAAGCTCGAGAAGATCGACGAGGCAATTCGGCCGATTTACACCAAGCACGGGTTCAACCTCGAGTTTAACTCCCGCCAAATGGACGCGGATGCGGTCCTCATCCTTTGCGAATGTTCGCACCGCGACGGGCACTCCAAGCATTTCGAACTCGCCGGCAAGTTGGACATGAGCGGCGCCCAGGGAACGGCCAACAAGACATCGATCCAAGGCTTGGGCTCAAGCGTCTCCTACCTCCGCCGCTACCTCACTTGCATGATTTTCAACGTCACGCTCACCGACGAAGATAATGACGGCAACAAGGACAAAGAAGGCAAGCCGGTCGATAAGTTCGCGGATAAAGCTCAGGCAGAAGCCAAAAGCCACAAGCCGGAGCCTCTCCCCACTACCGAGGAGGGCTTGCGCCAGGCGGCGACGGTTCTTCGCCAGCAGCTCAAGGCGGCGAAGGACAAGCCTGCGCGCGACGTCATCGTCGCCGCGAACCTCAAGCTCATGCGCGCACTGGACGAGAAAGGCTTGAAGGATATCGTCAAGCGCCTCCATGAGATCATCGACGGCACCAACACGGGAGAGGGCAATGAGTAACGAGACCGCTCTCCATGCCGCCGATGTCCGCCTCGGCAAGAATATCCGGGACGCTCGGCACCTCGCCGGCCTATCCCAGGAGGCAATCGGCGCCGCCATCATTCCGGCCGTGTCCTACCAGCAGGTGCAGAAGTTTGAGAAGGGCGTCAACCGCATCTCGGCCTCTGCTCTCTCCGATATCGCCCGGGTGTGCCGGGTGCCGGTGGCATCACTTTACACGGGCGTCTCTGAGATCATCGCCGAGGCCGGCGGGTTCGAGGAAAACGTCACCAGGCTCGAGGGTGGGTTGCTCCGCGAGTTCCGTGAGATTCGTGACCCCGAGCTCCAGAAGCTCGTTCGTACCATGGTCTCGGCATTGTGCCGGGACACAGCGCAAAGGATGAAAGCATGAGAGCGATATCAGTCCGCCAGCCCTGGGCCTGGCTCATAGTGAACGGCTACAAGCCTGTCGAGAACCGCGATTGGAAAACCAACTACCGCGGGCACTGCCTCATCCACGCCGGAAAATCGGTCGATATGGCGGGCTACGACTTCATCGATGACCAATTTCCGGAGCTCAAGAATATGGTCCCGACGGCTGACAAGATCGAGCGCGGGGGCGTGGTCGGTATGGTCAAGATTACCGACTGCGTCACCAGTCACCTCTCGCTCTGGTTCTTCGGGAAGTACGGCTTCGTGATGGATGACGCGACACCGCTCCCCTTCTTCGCCCACCCCGGGCAGCTCAGCTTTTTCAACATCGACTATATGGAGGACACCAATGCCCCAAGACTTTAGCCACTTCCTTGCCGCCGACCTCGACAACCACGAATGGGCGAAGGAGGTGCGGGCGCGCGTTGCCGACCTTAATGAGCTCCTTGACGAAGCGGTAGGGCGCGATGTCATTGTCACCGGCTCAGTCGCCATGGCTTGCGGAGCGATGTTCGTCGGCGGCGAGAACCACCTCAAGCCTATTCCCACCCTATCCCTCACTCTCTCGCAGAGGATTTAGCCATGGCTACGTCACAAAGAGTACGGACTCAGGTGAAGATATTCAGGCAAAAGCTCGACCAGCATAGCGCCGCCGGTCAGCGTAGCAGCAGGTATATCACGCTTCGCACAGACGATTTGGCAATGGTCATGAAAGAGTTCGAGAAGCAAATCCACGCCGAGATTATCGAAGAAAAGAAACGTGCCGCAACAGAAAGGAAATAAGACAATGACTTACAAAAAAACCAAACCCACACCCGTCCAGATCATGACTCCGGAGGTTGATGCGCCAGGCTTCTTGCATAGCACCATCGCCGGCAAAGCGATCGTCGAGGTGATTGGCGGCGTCTTCCTTACCGTCTCTCCCCACCATCTGAAAAGCCGCTCGCATGAGGAATATATCCGCCGATTGGAGAATGCAGCATGAAGAACTTCATCCCATCCCAAAAAGGCGAGGCGGTGCGCCGCCCAGGGCTAAAACATATTCGCTGGGGTCGCAAGACTCTCCTGGTCCGCCTTAAAATGTGGTGGAACGGAGACCCTCTCGCAGTTCACCAGCTTCTCGAGCACCATGGCCAGCTATTCGTTGCCACCGACCGCGGCCTCTATGTGATGCAGGGCGACGTCCTCAAGCCGGTCCCCTATGCGGTGGAGGTGAATCATGCCTAAGCCAGAGACCTACCTATTCGTCGACACGGAATCGACTGCCTTCCCCCGCAACGGGGGCATGCAGCCAGGGCAAGCGCGCGTGTGTCAGCTTGCCTTCATCTACACGGACGCCGTCGGTAAGACGCTCGCGGAGTTCTCCTCGCTGATAAAGCCGGAAGGCTGGGAAATCAGTGCGGGAGCGCATGCCGTGCATGGATTGACGCTCGAGCAATGCGATGAGCATGGTATTGGCGCCATGCAAGCGATGAACCTATTCCGGGCCTATGAGTCCATGGCGACGAAGTGCGTTGCCCATGGCGAGTCCTTCGATCGCCGGATGATGGACATCGAGCACGAATACACGTCGTTCGAATGGTTCCGCCCCCGCGAGCCGTGGTTCTGCACCATGCGCTCCTATCCGCAATACTTTCCGAAATGGCCAAAGCTTGCGGAGGCGCTGCACTTCTTCACCGGGCGAGTCCTGGGAGACGAGGCACACGACGCTATGAACGATGCCCGCGCATGCCGAGACATCTTCTTTGCGGCGCGCGCGGGGGGCGGTATGAAAGTCCTCGTTGCCTGTGAGTTCTCTGGCACCGTGCGTGATGCCTTTATCGCTCTGGGGCATGAGGCTCTATCCTGTGACCTTCTGCCGACGGAGACGCCCGGCCCTCATTACCAAGGAGATGTCCTCGATATTCTGGAGGATGGATGGGATTTGATGATAGCGCATCCGCCCTGCACCTTTCTCACCATATCGGCGGCTTGGGCATTCACCGACGGGCCTTACCACCAGAAAATTAAAGAGGGGACGCTGGTCGGCTCTGCGCGGCGTAGAGCCAGGGAGGAGGCTTTGGCCTTTGTTTCGCTCTTATTGGATGCGCCAATTCCACGAATTGCTCTCGAGAATCCTATCGGGTGCATCAGCTCGCGGATCCGCAAGCCTGAGCAAATCATTCAGCCGCATCAATTCGGTCATGATGCCAGCAAAGCAACATGCCTCTGGCTTAAAGGCCTCATGCCATTACGCGCGACCGAGAATTTCCCGCCACGTATGGTGGGAGACAGGCCTCGCTGGTCTAATCAAACCGACAGCGGCCAGAATAAGCTCTCGCCCTCGACAGACCGATGGGCAGCAAGGAGCCTTACGTTCCCACGGATTGCTAAGGCAATGGCTGAACAATGGGGAGGCGCATCATGAACCTATGCGGTCGACCACCCTACCAGAAGGGCACAGCCAAGAAGAAGAACAAGAACGCCACGCCGGCGCAGCGCAAGCGGTGGGAGGAGCTTCGTGAGTTCGGCTGCATCCTCACCCGCATGGGCATTGCGCACGAGTGCCGCGGGCGTACCACTATCCAGCATTGTTTCACCGGCGGGGGCGGGCGCAAGAACCATGACCTCGTCGTCCCGCTTTGCGAGTGGATGCACACGGGACCTGATGGGATCGATGGGCGTAAGAACTTCTCCAAGCTGACATGGCAGGATGCCTATGCCACCGAGCAGGCCATGCTCGACAAAACCCTAGAACTGGAGGCCATGCCATGAAAACCCTCAAGAAGCTCTCGGATAAGAAACTCGACCAGCTCGAAAAGCGCCTCGAGGAAAAACAATACAATCTCCCGCCCTATAAAGCGGTGAGGATGATCTGGCGCATCATGAACGAACGCCTCCGGAGGATAGGGCTATGAGCGAACAACAGAAACCAAAGCCGCACGGCAGGATATTCTTAATTGGCGGGAGGATTATAGTTTCCGCCGAATCTAATTCATTTACGCCAGACGAAGCCGTCGCTCTTGGGTATGCTTTGTTTGAACATGGTCTCTATCTTAAGGGGAAGATGAAGTGAGCAACAGCGACAAAAAGGATTTGAGGCCGGACGGCGGCATCCTCCTCGAAGCGCAGATGATGGCCGGGGTGGCGTTTGCCCAGCACTTAGCCGTCCGATCGCATGATGCCGGATACACCGGCGGTCTTGATGTGAGAAATATCAAGGGTATCAACTGTTACTTTATCAAACTGGAGGCGGCAAGTGACCGAACCAACTAAAGACGAAATGCTCAAAGCATGGCAGGAATTCAAGCAAGAAAAGCTTTTCGCCGTTCTGGTAGCACATGCTCAGAATGCCGTCGAACTACTATCCATCGAGGGAACGCTTTGGGGCTTTTTCTATAACGGATATCTTGCGGGAGCGAAGCGATGATCGATGTTGAAAATGAACTCCAAGGGATTGGGGAAATATCCGAGGAGCAACACCGGGCCGAACTCCGCAAGGAGCGCGGGAAAGCCATGACGGATAACCTGATGCGGTACTGGCGCGCTACCCCCCGGCCTATGGCAGAGCTGTATGCCAAGAGGTGCCTAGACGCGGACCCTCTTACCGAGCGATATTTTGAGCTGGTGAAGCATGCAAAAGCAATAGATGGCCGCAAGGATAAAGTCGCCGCCGAGAACTGGAAAGCCGCTGGTATTTGCCGGCGCCTATTTAGGCCTATATTCTTTCGGCAATAGGTCCGCGCGGCCGTTAGCTATGTACACCGTCGCAATCGTATCCTGGCAGCTTACCAATTGGGCAGCTTGTTTGTCGTTGAGGTAGCGCTGATCGAGGGAGAGGAGCCAAGTAGATTTGTCTGCGTTGGCCGCTCCATCATTCCCTCCGGGAGAACTATTAGTTGGGCTAGGGAAGGGCTTTCCGCATTGGGCTTTGAGCAAGCTGTAATACCGAGCGCGAGTAATATCGAGAGAAGTTTGAAGTTCATGGCCTAGCTCCTTGCTATGGTTGAGGGTCGAATCGCACTGATCCTGCACTTTCTTTTTTTCAGACTTTACCGTGGCGGCGCATGCGGTATTGGCAGCATCACGACCTCTTGCGTAGCCGTTGTCATCAACCGCCAGCAATATGGCAATGACCACTACAATGGGAATACCATACTTTGCGATGGAGAGCCAGCTCATGACAAAAGAGCCCCGCCCGCATTGCCGTAGGCAGCTAGCAGATCATGGAGCTTGTTCTCGTGCTGATTATAGCCCGCGCCTGGCAGCGATGCCCAACGGCTCCGGCACTTATGGAGCGCCGAGCTTATCCGCCCATCCGAGATATCCTCGAGCGCCTTACACTCCCCAATGAGCTGGATGGCGATTGCATCTTGCGCGTCCTTCCCAAAGTCATGGAGATGAAGCCGACGCTTGTATGCGTCGAACACCCGCGCGAGGATCTGGTAGCGGCCGGCGGCAGTAGACGCCACGGGGATTTTGGGCGGCTTCACCAAGACGCGAGGATGATCTACGTATTTGTTCGAGAACAAGGTGCCCCCGACAATAACATTGTACCCATCGTCGGAATGCTTAAGGAGCTTGGGACCTATCTCGCTATAGGCGATTGTATCCAGGAATGCCTTGAGGTTGCTACTTAGCTGCATTTTTGCCATCCGATAAAATGATGCCCGCAATACCACATGCCGCCGCCGCACCGAATAACCAGTTGCGAAGGCTCTCATCGGAAAGACCCGTTAGCTGGCCGGCCAGTACCCCCAAAGCCGCGCCGATCGATACCCAAGTCGACGGCTCTCTAAACCGATTGCAAATCCAACATTTGACCTTTTCCTCGGTCGACTTAATTTTTTTAATCATAAATTCCCCCTAGAATTTGATGGCCTTGATTGCCGCGACTACCGTGCCGATCGCCCCGGCAATGCAAGCGATCCACTTTGCCGCTTTAGCAGCCCAGCCAAGCGCCTCTATGACTGCCTCACCGACCTCAATCATGCGTTTTTGCGTCGCCGTATTGTCTTGAAGCGCCTTAATAAATTTATGTTGGTTCTCAAGCTGTGACCCATGGGCGTCCAGGACTCCCTTCACATCATCAAACCGGCGGCTATGATCTCCAAGAATGCGTGCGTGATCGGACACTTGAAGCTCTACTTTCTGAAAACGCACCTCATCCATGCCATGCTCCTAAACAATTATATGAATGCAATGCCGACAGGGTCATTAAACCCCGTGAGCTCCATGGCGACAACCCCACCACTCCATAGGACAACGCGATGGTTGTCCGTATCCGCCACCAAAAGATCGCCATTCGCTGCGCGCCGTACGTCGTTCGGGCTGTAAAGCGTATTCCTGCCCGAATACTCCACCGCACACTTTGAGCGCTTTGGCGTGTAGATACTGGTTATATCTTGCGTCGCCGCTTGGCCGCTGATGATTTGCGCCTTTGTTTTGCTGCTATCATTGAAGGGAGCGACCGGGGCACTTGCAAGTATTTCACGAGTAACCGTCGGCTCATAATCGATTTGAAGGATGCGGTTTTCATGTTCGGCGGCGATGATCACCTTGTCCGGTGAACCCGGCACGAACTCGATCATGTTAGGGAAATATACCTCGAAGAACGCGCCATTGCCCGGTCGCATTGCACCGTTCAGCGTGTCTACAGCATAAACGCGGCCGTACTGCCCTGGAACAGGCTGGTAGAACGTATCAGAAACCCACAGCCAGCGTGTATCATAGTACGCACCGCGAGGATTTGAGGCCGGGTGGGGATTGACATAGAACTGAGTCAGGGACCAGCCGCACGAGCTCGCCCCCCCAATGGCATAAATCCGAACCGAGCCCGGCCCAGCGTTCTCAAAGCATACCGTCACATAGTCTACGCCGAGGTAGTTTGTAATGCGGAGCGTGGTGATGGGAGCCGGGGCATTCGGCACGGCAAGGGTGCGAATTAGGTCGCCTGTTTTGGGAACAAGAACATCGATATTGGTGCCGTTACCAACCCACAGAGTACCCTTAAAGGTGTCCAGGGCGCGAACCCATGCGTTTGTGTAGGCGCGCTGCCACGCTTTCACCCCGCCAATAAAGCCGTAGACGATATGCGATAGGTCACAGGCAACCGCAATGTCGGCTTTTGCCAGACCGGCGGTAAATACCGGGTCGGCTAATGGTGGGCCGTCGGCAACCGCGGCCTCCGAATTAGGCGTCAGTTGAGTTGTCGGGTCAAAATATGAATACGGATAGGCCATGATAATCCCTTTATGGTAGGTATTCGGTGATTGTGATGTGTGATACCGCAACACCGCCAAAGCGACGGGTGCCTCCGATGCCGTTGACGGTGATCGTTCCGGCCGTTGGAGAGCCAAGGCGCACACGGAAGGTCGTTGCGCTGGTAGAACCCGCCGTCATCTCGTATCTTCCCCGGACCTTCTGCATTGAAGCGCCGCCGACAGGGGAGCCGCCCGCATCAATTGCGGCCGACCCGGAATCCTGGAACAAGCCCCATAATATCTGATCACTAATGCTATTCGACGCATTGATATCAAACTCGATTAGCAGTTTGCTCGCCGCATTGGTGGGAGTGAAGGGTGCCGCCGTTAACATCTCCGTCCCCTCGGAGTTGGTTGGTACGGTATCATCTAACGGTATGGTCGTCGTTCCAGTAGATACGGTGCGGAGCTCAGTGCGGACTCGCTGGACTAGCTTTCCGCGCAATACCCCGCCCGACATATCTAGCCCAGGATTGAGCGTGATCGCGGCGATATTGCCGGACGATCCACGCCCTAACAAATTCGAGGCAGCAAGGGCTAAGTCTGTTGGGGTTGCCGATGCGTTTGTCGCATTAACCTTGACCGTGTTCGCCGCCATTTGGCTCAAATTCGTATTGGCAACGCTATTTAATGTGGCAATAGAGCCGAGGCCCATCGCCGTCCTCGCGTCTGCCAATGTTGCCGCCGTAACGACGGGAGTCATCGCGGCCGAGATTGCGGTTGCCCCTGAACCAATAGCCCCGGCGTATGGGGCACCCGCTGCATCGAACAAAAGTGCGAGATTAGCGCGCAAGGCAGCGGATGGAAGTGTTATCGATGTCGTGTCACCGAGCGGGAATACAAGAGAGCGTTGTCGTGCATCATCGAGGTCCTGGACCATACCCGTGAGCTTGTCGTAACTGGCCTCGATTTTGGCCCCATCAAAGCCCTTCGATGTCTTGTAAGGATTAGTCTGGTCGAGAGCAATTGACCGCCCAATCACAACATATTTTGCCGAGGTGGGTGCAACAAAGAATGTTACCGTGAATCCGGCATCGCTGAATACCAGCGAATAATCCGTATCTTTCACTTGAAGAACCTGGACGCCCGTCAGCACATCTTCAAGATAGACGCGGATATACGCTGCGGCAAAGATGGGCCAAGTGGCGCCAAAGTTGACGGTAACGCCATTTCCTAATTCATTCACTGGTATATAGTTGTCTTCGATTGCCATAAATCCCCCTAAATTTCCTATAACATAAAACTACCGCATCACCAACCCGCACGGGCTACTTTGCGTTCTTTTCCTCTTTGGCGCTTCCGCCACCCCACCACCAATAATAGAACTTACCAACGAGGGGGATACGCCCGAGAAGCTCCGCATCCTTGAGCGGCTTTTTCTCCTTGATGCCAATGTCCCGGATGTCGCGCTGTAAATCATCGACTGGTGCAAGCACAGGCGGCACGAAAAGCGTTTGGAAGAACGTCACCGCAATCCCGTCCCGCTTCGACTTGTAAATCTGGTATTTTGTGATGCCCAGCGACTTGATGATGTTGTCTGTCACGAGACTGTCGATGTCGATATCGCGGCCGAGCAGTAAGTCCTTGAGGGCATCGCTTGCCATACCCATGAGCATGAGAGCCGCGCCAAGGTGTATAAAATTACGCACGCCGACAATCATCCGCTTAGGATCTCCCGAGGCAATCTCCGAGATGATAGTCCGGCGATAGATATCGATTTGCTTGATGGTGTAGGTCTTGAGCATGTAGAAGATTCTACCGTTTCCGCCCCGTAGGTAGCCTCGCGGCATCTCGGCCAAGCTAATCGGCTGAATGTCTGAAAGCTCCGAGAACAACATATATTTCACGTTCTCGCTCATGACGCCGTCTTCGAGGTCCTTCTTGAACTGGTCGCCCTCGACGCCAAAGATATCATCTACCAGGCTATCCCATGCCGCCCCGCCCCGCTTATTGGCCGCACGGACGCGATCGAGAGCCGCATTGATATAGACCTCCTTGCCGATGTCATCCATGCCTGTGAGGCCTACGGCTTTAAACGTGGCGCGCACGGCTTTTGAGGCGCGGGAGTTGCTCGAGTACTCCTCGAGGATGTTGTCGATGCCGATGTCCTCCTTGCGGATGAGGCCCATGGCGTCGCCTATCTTGCGGCCGGCAAGCGGGATGTGAGCGGGCAAGGACTTCAAGAGCGACTTGCCGGTGCGATAGTACCCATTGAAAGCCAGAGAGAAGGCAAGATCCTGTATCTGGGTAATGGCCGAGATAGGCGACCCCATGAGGTAGATATACGAGGCATTCTTAGACCAGCCCACAAAGCCACGCGTGCCGACCGGGTCAACCACCGCCTTGAGGATGTTTTTGAGCTGCCCCTCCTGTTGCGGGGATACAACACCCTCCTCGATGAGCTTGAGCACATACGCGCCGATATTCTTGTCGGTCTCCTTCTCCGACTTGCCGAACAGCTTGCGCGACTCGATACCGTGGCGGAGTCCGGTGACGTAACCCATGAGGGCTTGAACCGGGTCCTCATAGAAAGCAAGCATTTCAGGTGTTACATATTCAATAGTTCTAGCCTTTGCTGATCCAGGCTTTTCAAGATTAATAGAGTTGCGCGTAAAGCCACGGAGATAATTGTTGGCCACCTCGGCCCGCTCCCCTGGTGTCATGTTCCCGAACACATCGGCAGTGCGGAGAGCCTCCTGAATATCGCCCCACTGTGGCGTCCCCTGTAGGAAGGCAAGAAAATCGATGGATTTTTCTGGCTTCACTTTGCTTGGGAAGTAATTCTCGACGTACCCCATGTCTAGGCCCACATCCTCCGCCTCGATAAAGATGTCGTCAAGCGTCGTGCGCACTTTGGCCCATGCTTCCTGAGCTTCGTACTTGGCAATAAGCTCGTCGACCTTTTTCGCGTCTCGGTTTCGCAATGCCAAGGCAAGCACCCGGTAATCCGGAACGGAGAACTTCTTGGAGACGACGTCAACAAAGTCTTTAATCGCCTTGCGGTCCTCGTTGGAATAGAAGCCAGTATTGAACACAAAGCGCCGGACGGCATGCTTGAGGCGCCGGTCAATCTTGCCCAGGAGTGTCGATACCGGTACAAACGCATCACTTGCAAGATTTGATAAATCGCGAAGGTTGCGGCTTGTGTCCTCGTATAGAGTGCTTGCCGGCTTCTCCATAGCGACAATCTCGTAATCCCGTAGCCGGCGCTCCTCGGCATCTTTTGCGGCTTGCTCCGCATTAGGCGTCTTGAGGTCGAGCTTCTGTTGCGCCTCGCTACGCACAAAATCGCCGCCGAGCATACGATCAAACACCCGACGAATATCCTCATTAATCTCGACGTTGAGGTCTTGGGCGCTCTTATAGATCGATGTGAGCCAGGTCTTGAACCGGTCAAAGACTCCTTGCAAGCCCGGCTTGGGCGCCTTGCCCTCGCGGAGGTATGCCTCAAAGCCGCGCGCGAACTTCTCCTCTTGCTCCTCGGTCAGCGTGTTACCCTTGGCACCCAGCCAGTCCTTAACGGTTTGCCAGTCCTTGCGGACCATAGGCCGGCGAGTATCGGCGGCCACTCGCTTCATATCGCGGAGGAACACATGCCCGAGCTCATGGAAGATGGTCGACGCATTAGCATCCTTGAACAACTGGATGAGAGTCTTGGCGCGGCCGAAGGTTACGCTTCCGCGCGCTCCTTCCTGTAATAGTGTGTCTTGCACTTGGCGGATAAGCTTCTGTAAGCTGGCGGGCAAAGCCTTGTCGCTTGCGGTAAGGGTGTTGTTGCGCACACGGGCCATAAACTCATCGACTCTGATTTCGGAGCCCATCTGTTTTATCGCAGCGTCACGAAGCACTTCTTCATTCATGCGCTGAATTATTGGATTGCGCTGGAATAGCGTCGTTTGTTTCATCTCGTCGCCGAATAAGCCCTCGTCCATACCCTTCTGGGCTTTCTTAGGCTGGAGGCGCTCTTGGAACTTACGCTCGGCTAGCTCCTTGTCGCTGATGCGCTCGGCGCCTGGGAGGACGGTCTGGCCGGCATCGGTCTTTACGGGCTCGCGGTACATCGTCTCGCGGGTCGAAAAGTCTTTGTTCTTTCCTTTGTTTTCTACAAAACCGAATCGCTTATAGAAATCTTTTAAGCGACCAACCGACGAACCCCCAAAGTCTGTAGATGCCGTGAGTTCAATCCGCTTTCCAACCTGGTCCGCATAATCCACGATTTTTTGCATGGCGCGGGTGCCGTTGCCCTTTTTCCGATCTTCTTTTTCTAGCTCGATTTTATTGAGGACGATTTTGTTCTCGAACTCATCCATCGAAGTCTCGACACCACCATTCTCTTTTTCAACAAGGTCGCCTTGAAGCTCCTCAAGGTCTTTGTATTTTTTCTTCTCCACGCGCTGGAATAAAGTGTCGCCTTGGATTGCCGCGCGCTCCGCCCAATCGGAGACGGCATCATTCACATCAAGGTCGGGATTGTCGCGCATGATCCCGCGAATCTGCCGGATAGCCTTGGGTGATAGGTTCTCGTTTTGCTCCTTGCCGGCGGCGATGATGTCCGCATCAGGGCCGAGCTTCTCGTACACTTGTTCGGCTGTAGCAGTGCGCGGGTCGAGTCCGGCATCCTCAATAGCACGGATGAAACTGTCATCGATGCGGGTCTCGTTCTTGCCACGCATCGGCTGGTCGCGGGTCTCATTGTCGATTTGTTCGAGCAACCAGTTAAGATCAACGTACCCGTTGCCGTCCTCCTTAGCCGCGACATCAAAGCGATCATTGAACTCACTCGCCGGTATATTATCGAGAGTCATGCCCGGACCCTTGGTAAACAAGAACGCGGCTTTTTTACCGGTAAAGCCCATGTTGCGGAGTTCGCCAGCCGTTACGCTATCGATATTTATGCCCCCGTTGCGCTTGATCCAAGAGATTAAGACCTTCTTAGGCTTGTCGGCCTTAGTGGAAACGCGGCGCTGCTGCCGGAGTTGGGCATCAATCCCCTCAATAGCAGAATTCCGCTCCTGGTCCGTAATATCGGCCTCAGGTAGGCCGGTCGGCTCCATATCAAGCGGGGCACGCCATGCGTCGAGGCTTTCCTGATATGCCGCGATTGCTTCGGGTTCGCTCCGCTGGACCTCGATGTCTAGGTTGTGACGGGCGTACCATTCCATCGGAGTAACACCTAAGGCGCGGCTTGCAGCATCCGCACGGGCACCGAGGAGCTTCGATGCGGCAACCGCCTGATCCTGGTTAACACCGGCCGCGATTGCCTTGTCATAGAACAATTTCTCTACCGAGTCGATGCCAGCGGAATCTGTTGTGCTCTTGTTGAAGTAATCGATGTACTCGTCAAAGACCGCGCGTTCTTGCTCAGATAGCTCGTCGCGGTTTATTACATCCACATCATTATTGAACTTTTGCATGAGGGTAATGAATTCGGCGGCCGATTTATTGTCCGCGGCCAGCGGCGCGACCTCGCGGCGTAGGAATTCACCCATATCACTGGTCGAGTCCGGGAGGTTCTCCTCGATGTACTCTCCAAACGCTTCCGCTTGGGCCTCTGGCACGCCGGCTTCTTGGGCTTGCTTCTTGGCGCGGCGGCCCAGGAGCGCAGCGGAGCCCCCGCCAATTGTGAATCCAAGGAAGCTGCTATACGCGATGGCCTTGAGTGCGGTCTCGAGATCCTCGTCGCGAATGTCGGTTGCTGCTGTAATGCCCTCCTCGGCCGTTTGCTGGCTACCCTCTTGCACGCCCTCACTCACCGCTCCGTTGATGAAGCGCTTGACGACGCTGTTGCCCTGCATGGCCGGGATGAAGTGATCGAGGCCAATCTTTTCGAGGATGCCCTCCACTGCCCCCGCACCGGTTGAGATAGTAGAGGATTGTGTAGGTGATTTTCCGGCCGTGCGCGCCTCTTGGTAGATTTGCGACTTCTGGAGAGAGCCAAACAATAGAGCGGCCGATGCGGGGCTTTTAGTGAGCCCCGCTACGCCAAGGCTGGCAAGAGTCGACCCGGCACCGTTTCCTAAGTCGTACATGAGGCCCTTGATGCCGCCCTCCTTAGGGCGCAACAGGTTATTGCGCGCAAGATAGCTCTTATTGCGATCAAGAATCTGTTGCCCGGCGGTTTTCATGGACCCGTCTTTGTCGAACAATAGGCCTACCTGTGTGAGGATTCCCTTGATGGGATCAACCATCGCGTCGCGCTGTATCTCCGCAATTGACTTGCCGGCAGTATTATTGCGGAGCTCGGTTGCAAGCTCACTGGACTCGACCAAGGTGCCCCCATATAGCTGGGCGGGGGCAGAGGCTAGGAACGCCATACCGCCACGCTTGAGCCCACGGTATGAGTCACCTATGTCCTTCCACGTCGGCAACTGTACCGGCTCAGGGATAGGAGGCACGGTAAGCGCGGGCAAAGGAGGCAAGCCATCCATTGACTGTTGCCCGAAAAAGCGCTTCTTGCCATCGACATCACGGTCGATTACAAACTGCGTCTCGCCGGCGTCCAGACCTTGCGGGATGCTCAAAACCCGGTCGCTCGGCTCATGGTAGACGGTATTCGGTTCGGCTTTGACGTCGGTGAGGCTCGCGTCATTCTCATGGGCGATTGCGGAAAGTTCTTCGGGAGTTAGGTCACGGAGCGCCATTATTTCATTTTCTCCATCTTACCATCAGGATACACGCGGAAGATCTCGCCTGTTTTGTCATCTTTTTGAAGCTTGAAGCTCGCCTTCGCCGCGCCGGTCGCCTTCAAATTGCGCGGCCCCGTCATCCCCTGCACAAGCTCCCCCTTCTTATTGTAAACCAGATTCGGGATGTCTGGCATCGTCCGGAGTGAAGGGTGCTTATCTTGAAGGAAAAGCTTGATTGCGTCGGTCTGTGAATCCGCATAAATCTTTTTGCGGTCTACAGCCGGAAGGTCCGGAATGTTTGCCAACGGGACGCCAAGCCGCTCGGCTCGAGCGGTAACGGCGCCCATGTAATAATTATACAGCTTGTCCTTGTTCACTAAGTTTGCAGTATTAACCGCGCCAAGCTGTGCCTTTGCTGACTTGGGTATCCCATCGGCTTTCAATGCGACATTTTTGTCATAGTACTCATTAATTCCGCCAAACCCGATATCGTCGCGGAACCAGCTATCATCCGAGAATTTGCTCATTGCTTTCTTTTTCTTTTCAATGAGCGGGTTGGTTACTTGCTCAATCAGGCCAAGACCATCGCTCTGGCTAATAGCGCCCTTTGCCATGCCGCGATATATGGAATCTTGCAGCACGCGGACCGAGCTGGCGTCCATCTCTTTGTCATTAACGAGCTTCTGGACGTTCTCGTAAATCGCCATCCGATAGCCGGCCTTGTCCTCCGGAGTGAATCCGCCGCGCTTGCCGCTACCAGCAAATCCATTGAGTTGTTCGTAGTACTCTTTTGCGGCCGGCGTAAAGTCGCCTTGCTGGATTTCGGCATAGGATAGCGAGCCGCCCTTTGCCAATGGAGCGTTGTCATTGTGTACCGTTGCAAGGATGCCACCCTGAACAAAATTCTTTTGAACCCGTTTAGCACGGGTCTCGATCGCCCCTTTAAACTGGAGATATTGCTGGGGATCTTGAAACGCATTTTTTACATCCGGGTCGTCCATAAGCTTGAGGGCTTTTGATGGATTGCTCTCAACCGCGCCAGAAATGAACGATTTCATGTAATCATCGGAGAAGGTCTTCATCATCTCTTTGGTGGTGGTTTCCCCGAGGTTGTTATTGCCGTATTGCTCAAGAGCGCGGCGCGCTTGCTCGAAGTTTGTCATGGCGACGAGCTGATTTGTGCTTCCCTTGCCGTATGCCGTGCCATCGCCAGAAGCGAGCTTGAAGTAGTTCGTCATCGTGTCGTTTACGCTGGCGATCGTGTTCTTGTGGGTTTGCTGATATGCCCAAGCCCTGGTCTGGGCATCGTTTGTTTTTGCGATATTAAAAGTCGCGTCTTCAAATTGACGTTGGAAGAACGGATCAATGTTCTTGCCATATTGGTCGAATATCTTTTGGCGATCAGCTTTGTACTTCTCCAGGCCGCCCAGCGGGTCGCCCTGTGACTCGATTTTGTATTTCTCCTCAAGACCAGCTAGATCGTTTTGGATAGCCGATATATTTTGATTAATCTTTGCCTCTTGGCTGGCCGCGACAATGCCCTCCCCCAGGTCGGCAAGGGCGCCGAGGTCCTGGCCGGACGTCTTATCGACGGCGACTTCGGTCACGTCGCGCGTGAAGATTGTGTCCCGCTGCGCCATTATAGCCCCACCCATTCTCCCGCATCCGCGCGGGCGTCTCTTTTCATTAAGGCATTGAACGCGGTATCTCCAAAGCCGAGCTCGTTAATTGAGCTGATTGCACTCTCCGGCAGATAAGAGGCCGCGCTAGAAATTCCAGATTGAATCGAATCACCAAAGCCGAAGGAGCTACCGGCTGCGCCAGAGGCCGCCGATATGAGCTGAGTGATTGCCTTAGTGCGGGCAGCGCTCATAATGTTCTTCGACTTGGTGTTGGCGTTTTTGCTGATTTGGCCGATGTCCTCAAGACCCGTTGTATAAGCCGCGTTGATCACGGCATTTGGCGTCCCTTCCAGCGTTAGCCCCGAATTTAGGAACGATGACCGGAGCCTTGCAGTGCCGGCGACAGTCTCAAGAGCTTTGTTTTTAGCCGCTAGAGTGCCCTGTTGCACAACCGCCTTGGCTTCTGCTTTGGCGGCTGAGGTCGTCGACCTCGCGGATGCGATTGAAGCGGCGGCAAATATTGCAGTCCCCCAGCCCATAATTTACTCCCCGAACACCAATCCCCAGCAACAAAAATCTTTGCCGTCGATCATTTTTTTCTTTGTACCTTCATACACGAAACCGAGGTATTCGTGCCAGTGATTCAGCGCGGCGCAATCCTCGCTCTCGGTTTGTATCCGGATTGCTCCATGCGTATCCCGCAAGCTATGAACAAATTCCAAAAGCTCGGGGCTATTGCGTAGGCGGTAATCCTTGCTGACGAGGACGAAGCTCTCAAAGTGGCGAGGATGGTACTCCCGCATGCAAAGGATGGCTTGTGTGCTTCCTTTATCGACCAGGGCGAACTTGTGCCATGCACGGCTATTGAATACTGGCATCAACCCCTTGGGATTGCTGTACTCATTTGGGCGGAATGCCCGCAAGTGCTCACTGTTTAATACCTCAATCATGGTGCCCCCGCGTACTCCGCCTCAATCATGACGCCAGTCACACAGGCCGGCAATGGGTACGGCTGTACGACATAGAAGTACTTGTCGATCTCCGAATCGTCCGAGTAAATTATTGGCTTGGTGCCGTCGATTGGCAGCGGCGGGAGGTAGTTTAGATCGTTCTGCGAGAGCTCTTGCAAATCCAGAAGGTGATAGAGGCTTGACCCAAATTTGATACCAGCCGTCGCCACACACCTGATCGATGCCTGGCTGATGTTCTTATAGGTGGCCTGTGTATTGATGCCCTTGCCCATAAAGCCCAGCGAGAACGACTTGATGATGCCGATATACCTGTACCCAATGACAACGCTCGTCACTTCCTGATCAAAGTCTAAGGTTGAGGTCGATATGAAGATATCGGCCAAATAACCGCCATCCGTAACCACGCCTACAGTCTTGCCGACAAATTGCGATAGGCCGCTAATAGACCGGAAAGATAAGTACCAGCTTGACGATGTGTTGCTCGTAGGCTCCTGGAGCACTTCCACGTTAACTAAGGTCGGCGACACATAGCCAGTGATCTCGAAGCGCCCGGAGTCATACCCCGTTAGGCTCTTGTACGCAATGTGCCGACCGACGTTTGCAAGCGAGAAGACCGCTCCACTCGAGCTAACAGTGCCCGCATTGGCGTCGTAAGTGATGGTTGTCGACTTAAGATTGGATAGCGAAAGGCTCCCATCCAAATAAACGCATTCGCGCAATTGCTCTCCGAGAAGACGGTTATATGCAACGTCATCGATTTTTTTAGCTGATGGGGCAAAATCCGAAAGGAACTTCACGCGCTGGGCGAATTCGACATAGTTCGCTTGGTGCTCGATATAGAAGTTACCATTACGCTGAACCAAGGCGAAGATTTGAGGGTCGCCGTCGTTATTCGTGATTTGTGCGATGTCGGTGATTGTGCCTTGGCTAATAAACTCATGCCAGCCGATGATATTCTCTGACTCTTTGAAGTTCAGGGTGCAAATGTCTGTGCTATTGCGTATGGCATAGATGAGGTCGTTTCTGTCCTTTTTGTACCGTATCTTCGAGAATCCGCCGACGGTGATGTCATACGAAATGAAGTTCGCGTCTTTGGCCTTGAAAGCCTCCGAAAGCAAATCATACGAGAAGTAGTACACATTCCGGTTATTGAGGCCCACGTAGAAGATCAGGCCGTCCTTGCGTAGCGGGTAGGTGCGTGAGCAACCATCCGCCGAGGTGATAGATGCCTCCACAGTGGACGCCGTGATTGCCTCGTTTACAGCCCCGCCATTGACCGCGACAATGCCATCTGCCGAGCCCGCAATAAGCGAATTGTCGCCGCCGAATAGCCAATCAATCCGCTGCGTGATGTCGGCAATCGTAAATTGCAGCGCATCCGTTGCCGTCGTCGACCCGGTCGGGATTGTCATAATGAAGTACTGAGCCGACTGGCTGGCCCATATCGTTGTCGCTTTTGTGGTCGACGTCGAATAATAGAGCCGCGCCTTGTAGAATAAGGCGTTATCAGGCCAGTCGCCGGTCAAGACCTTCTCGGATGTACCCCCGGACGCATAAGCCGTGAAAGTGCGCGTATCCAAATCGATGGAGTAGGTGTTGGCCGTCAGCACTGTGACGCGGACAAACCAATTATTGATTTGCGTCATACCCACAACGCCGCGGATTACAACCCTCTCGCCTGTTGTGTACCCATGGGCGGCCGACGTCACTACCGCTGGGAATGCCTGAGCAATGGCCGTAATCGTCTTTGCCGCCTGATAACTTGTAGGGAAAGGATCGTCTTTGCGGGCAAATGTCGTAAACGTAAAGTTGTTTGCGGCGACCCGCGTGAGCTTGTACGGCTCATACGACGAGTGCGTGAATATCATTACGTCTTGATTCTGAGTCGGTTTGCCCCGGCAAATGTACTTGCTCTCCTCCAAGCTGTAAGGCGTAGCCACCTCGAGGATGTTCAGGCCGGCATCCAGCACCCACCCAAATGAGCCGCCCGAGTCATACGAAAGAAATCGCATCTTATTTGCGTACATGACGACGATGTAGTTCTGAGTGTTTGAGAAGCGGAACTCCGTTAGAGCGCAATCCTCGAATTGGATGAATGACTCAAGGCCAGACCGAAATATAGCGTTGCCCTTGAAGTTTGAGATGAAGTTCTGAAACAGATCAGTGCCGGACTGATAGATGGGCAAATCGAAGCGCCCATTCATGTCATGGTCGACCTTGCCGCGGGCGAAGTTGTTTAATGCGGTCGCTACTTTCATTTTTTGCTCGGGTCACGCGAGGGGTCAGAATAACGGGCAGCGCGGAAGCGAGAGCGGCTTATGCGTACCGGTTGGTTCTCCTGCGCGTTGATGCCCGATGCGGAGGTCATTTCTTTCGGTAGCATATCCTGAATCATCTTCTTCTTAGCCTTGTCCTGGGTCAACGGAAGGGCGACCTTCTCGGCCAGGTAGAGAGCGAGAAGCATCTTGAACTCGGGACTCATAGAATTCACAAGTGTCACGTCCTTGATGAAGCGGACGGGCATGCCGGCGTCGTAGAGCGTATCGGTGTAGATCCGGTTTCCTTCGACTGAGAAGTTTGTATCGCCCTTATCAGATAGGTTGCCGATCCCCAGCACTTTTAAGGCGCCTGTCGGGTATGCGTAGACATACTCATAGCCGAAAGCCGGGGGGTCATTCATGTCGCGCGCCACGATATCACGAGCGAGCGCGAAGTTGGGCACCATGTTCTTGAGGAGGGTCTGGCGCGTGATGTCGTACCACAGCGCAAAGGTCGTCTCTTTGTCGTTCGATGGGGTGTCTATGTTCTCGATGGTGCCAAGGTTGCCCAAGTGGCCGAGGGCCATGTTGCAAATGTCAACTTTGGAAGTGATCGCGCCCATAGTCGCCCCCGTAAATTACAATGGGGGCGCGGTTTGTCCCGCACCCCCATTGCTGTTGCTTACTTCGAGGTCGGCTCGTCGACTTCGATATCCAGATCCAGAGTGCCGGCCGCAGTTTGTGCCGCGGTCGTCGTCATCACTAGATAGATGCCGCCGATTGGCTCCTGATCCGGCCCGATATTCAGCAATTGCCCGATGGTCTTGGTGTTATCCAAGCTCGAGTTTTTGCCGGTCAGAACATCCGAATAGGTGGTTACAGCGCTTGCCAGCGACACGGCGCTCCAAAGAGCGGTGAGTGAGTTGGCCTGGACTTGAACGTAGTTACCCGCAGCATCAAGCTTTGCAAAGCCAAGGTTGACGGCCATGGTCGTCAAAGCTGGCATTGCGTTTGCCAAGATGCGGGCAATACGGAAGTCAGAAGTGAATGGGCCCGCAAGAATACGCTGGTCGCCAATTACGGCGCCGGCGGTGACTACAGCTTCTTTGTAGTTCACTTTGCGAGTTTTTTTACCGACTTGGAAAGAGGAGTTCTTAGGGAACGCCACTTTACCGATTGAGTTGATTACAGCCATGTTGAAATCTCCGTACTTCTAATTAGGTGTTGCTGAAAGGCGTGGCAGCGGTGCCGGAGCCCATTGCCCTTAGTTCGACGTGCCATTGCCCAACGGCAGCATCCCGAAGCTGGACACGAGTACCAAGAATCCCGCCGGTCGTAGTACCGTTCAGCGTGATTGTGTTGGAGTTCGAGGCGCTTTGGAATTGCGACGTTTGCACGCTAGCAAGTCCGTTTAAGGTGTTGCCGGATGCGGCTTTGATGATTTTATTGCCCGTCGCGGTGATTGGCAGATAAATATCAAAAACGCCGTTTTTACCGGTAGCCTTTGGAAGATTGAGCGTTTGGGCCGTTGCCACGGTTAGGCTTAAAAGCTTGATACCGTGACGCGGGACCGTGAGCGCAATCGTTGCTGCGATCAGCGGCAAGCGCTGGCGCAGTTTCCAATTGAGCTGATCCTGGACGTTCTTACTCATGAAACCCTCCTACAAGGTGGTCGTGATGAGCTGGACGCGGACGCCTTCCGTACGCATCGCGTTGATCCAGAAGTCGATGGTGATATCCATCGAGTTCACCTTGGTGTTCGATTTCTCGACATCAAGACGCGCCAGTTCCATCGACATTGCGATTGATTCCGGTGCAAGGGCTACGCAAGTACGCTGGGTCGTGGTCTCCGGCAGGATCGGCGACAGGACAGTAATGCCCCCGTTTTTCGAGCCGGCGAACTTCGCCAGTTGGTAGGTGCCAGCGCGGTCCAGCAGACCAGCGCCAACGGTGCCAGCGGGCATATAGTCGTTGTTGATGAACTCAACCTCGCCCATCAAGTCCGTGTGCTCGGTGCCGGATACGCAAAGGGTCGTGCCCTTAATCATATCGTCTTCGAGCTCGTTGTTGATGAAGTTCTCGGTGATGAGCTGCACCACATCGTAGGTGAAGCCAGCGGTGCCGTCGATGGTCAGAACGCCATCCTGAGCAGCGGTGAAGCTGGTCGGGGTCTGGTCGGGCTGGCCGATGAGCACCGGGCCCACAGCAGCGGCGATGCCGATACGATCAACTACACGCTCTTTTGCGTTGTTGAGCTGCACCAGAATGTCCGAGGTCGGATCCTTGATGAGCTCGTTGATGTCGTACTTGGCGTCGATCTGGATGGTGCGGGTGAAGCGGCGCTTCGTGAACTGGCGGTTATCCAGTGCGTAGTCCCCGAATTCTTTGTCTGGGTTACGGGTAGCTACCTCAACCAACTCGATGCGGCCGATACGAGCGTAGTTATTAGTCTTGCCCTTCGAGGACAAGAACTTGATCGCGCTGGTACGGACGAGCTTGGATTTTGATTGCTGGGCCAGTTGGTGGAAACCGTCCTGGAAGTTTTGGAGAGCAGCTTGGTCGATGCTCGGATTCGTTGTAAGAGAAGTCATGGAACACTCCACAAAAGGTTGATTTGAATAATGGATCAGTGATTTTGTGAAGGTGTCGCGGTATCCGCGGCTTCTGGCTTGTTCGGGTAGCTTACACCTCAGAAGGGGGGAATTGCTTCCCGTGTCCTTGAAAAAGAATTTATACGTTTTTTATAAATTGTGCAAGCGGCATAAAAAAGCCCCGCTCTGTTTTATGGAGCAGGGCTTGAGTGGTAGTTGGCAAGCAGCTATTAAGCGGCGTCGGGATAGACCTTCTTGTACAGAGTGTCGAACCCAATGCCAGGATGGAACTTGATACCCTGACTTTCCGCAATTTCTTTTAAGTCGTCGAGCGTGAGAGCGCCGTCTGCGCCCTCTACCCCGTCCTCTGTACCGGCGTCCTCGGTTTGCTGGAAGCCGGCGATGACTTGCTCATTCGTGAACTTCTTGGTTTTGTCACGGCGCACGCCCTCGGTGATGATGATGGGCGGAAGCTTCGCGACGTTCAATCCCTTGCGGTGATCAAGTCCCTTGCGGTTTAGGACCTTTGTGCCGTACTCGGCATACGCGACGTTCTGAGCATGCCGTACCGAGCCCTTGCGCCACAATGGAATCTCGCGAAGGTCTTGGGCGGTTGCCAGGTCTTGAAGCTCCTCGATGTTCATTTCACGGATGTCCTTGCCGATGTAGCTGAATTCATGGTCGACCTCCTCCATCGAATCAATGAACACTTCGCGCATGCTGTACACACGGTGCTTGAATCGCTCGTCGTTACTGATCCACATCGCGGCATAGCGGTCCTTAATGTGCATGAAGGCGATGTCCTCATCCTGATACGGAATGATGCCCGTCACTTTGTTAAAGTCGAACACCTCTTTATCGGCCGATCGATACGATCCCGAGATGGTGACTTTGAGAGCTTTGGTTTCCGATACTGCCGGCTTTGTTTTGGCCTTTGTCATGATGTTCTCCTACTTCTTAGCTAATCGTTGTTTTTTCTCAAATATGGCTTGGCGCTTGGCGATAAGCTCGTCGAGCTGACTTTGCTCATGCGGTCCCTTCTTGAGTTCTTGGATTTGGTTGAACAACGCCGTGGCCTGTTGATCGAGGTCTTCCGGAGCCCCAGGACCTTGACCGCCGCCAGCTGGAGCTCCTGTCTCGCCGGCCTTAATCCCGTACCCCTCGACAATGTTATTGATGGTCCGGTACATAAGCCCCAATACGGAATTCGGCAGCTTATTGAATAGCTCGCTATCCGCTGGAGTCATGTTCTCCTTGAGGAACTTCGCGGTTTCCCCGCCTATCTGCTTCCAGGATGTGCCGAATGACGTTTCGAGCTCTTTATTGAAACCCTCCTCGCTCGTCATGGCCTCAAGCTGTTTCGCCTCATAGGCCTTGTATGATTCAATGACCTTGTTGCCTTGGTAGTCGGATATGCCGTTAGAGTAGAGCATATCGGCAATTGCTTCGCGGTCTGCCTCGGGCACATCATCGCCAAACTTATAAGCTGATTTCTCCGCCGGGCGAGTCTGCGCGAAATACTCTTGGATTTGCTGAGGGGTGGCCTTGGTGAAGTCGGGCATCGATACTACGGTTTTTTTCCCGATAAGGTTCTGCGCTCCTTCGAGTGCTTTCCAGAGGTCATCAGAAGTTTTTATCTTCTCAGCCCACGGCTGATCCTTGTACGTATCCGGGACCTGAAACTCTCCCGATGGGGCGGGGGAGTCGCCCGCTGGGGGGCTTGCTGGTGGTGTTCCCTGGGGGGCGGCCGGCGGTGTTTCCGGTGCGGCCGGTGCCGAGCCTGGCGCCTCGGGCGCTGGTGCTTCTAAGCTCATTCTATCTCCATTCGGTTCGATTTATCAAGATAACGGTGGAACATAGAGACCCACAAATTCTTGAGGGCTCGCTCCTCCGTGATTCGTATCACATCATTCACGGGAGAAACAGAATATATTTTGCACGCTTTCAATAAATACTTGAGAACGATGCGGCCGTTTCTTGTTTTGGCGAGAGCATTGAGCGCAATTTTATATTCCCGCTCATTGTCGATAATCTTTTCGTCCACATCCTTAGCCTTAAGTTGCTGCTCGAGGATTCTCTCGACAGTCGACTTGGGCGGATTAGGGTCTCGCTGCATTTTGAGCCTCTGCTTGGTTTTTGTTGGTTACTGCTGCGTTCTTGTTTACCTCGGAGCCGGCCTGAGCTGCCTCCATCATCATTGCGGCTTGCCGCTGCTTCGCGATGCCGGCGATGCGCTCTTTGAACTCCTCGGCAGAACAAAGGATCTGGTTGTTGTAGTCCAGATTGTCGTTGATGTCCTTGAGGAGCTTGTACCAGTCAACGGCATTTATGATGTCGGGATATACCGCAGCAATCGCCGTAATAGCACTCAAGATTTGGATTAGGTTCTGGACGGCTTCGGTGCGGATGAGCTTCTCGAGCTCGTTATTGAAGCGGAGCTCGTACCACGGGCGGCCCGACTTCATGACTTGCAGCACGGCATCAGGAATAACGCGCGCGGCAGTGCGTCGGTTGGACCTGAACTTCTTGGCTAGCGCCTCATCGAGCGTGGGATCAACACCAAGCTCGCCCATCTCGTAAAGTATGCCAATCGAGCGTTTGACGTCCGGCACTAGGCGCTCGTTCTTTTGACGGCTCAGGATGCCAGAGAGCGACTTGCCGCGGATAGCATAGCGTTTGAGGGCCTCGGCCGCCGTCATCTCTTTTGCAGAATTGAAGTCGAGGAATATATCGGACTTCGCCGCAGTAGTGATTTTCTCGTTCAGGTATGGGATCATGAATTGAATTATGCCCGTTGGGTCGCCCACGTCATAAAGAGGGAATACGGGATTCTTCCCATCGGACATCATACTGTTAAACACCGTCAGACCATTCGGGCTTGTATCCAGCACCCCGTCGCCGAATATGGCGTTACTGCTTATGCCCAAGGATGGGTTAGACATCTTCTCGAGGATATCAAACACCGAGCCGACTGCGAAGTTAACCCCACGAATTGAGCTCATGAGCATCGTCATTGAGGAGCGGCCCCATACCTCATTGCGTACCTTAATTTGCCGGCAGACATTGATTGCGCGCTCAGAATAGGACTCCTCAAAGAACGGCTTGCAGCTAGGCTCGTCATCCATGAACCAGGTGCCCTTGTATCGCGCACCGCGCGCGCCCTTGAGCTTGGGATCGTAATCGCCGCGAGGCATCATGCCCAATACAATCTTGAAGGTCGAGCTGAAGTCCACGGCATCAAACGCCTTGCGGATAGGCGCCGGGATCTTCTGGTACATTTTGCCGTTGATGGCGCCGCCTTGCATGGCGAACTCGCCCACTATGCGGTTTGCGGTCCAGTTGAAAGATGCGAACACGATGTCGACTTGGCCGGATTTGCCTTCGGCGATCACGATATTGTCCACGCCATAGCTTTGGAATATGAGGGCATTCTCCTCTACGCGGGTCTTGAATGCCTGATTCGGGAAGGTACCAATGCCAGAAGTGCCGAAGCTTACTTGATCATATGCGTATGGCTGGAGAGCGGTGATATAGCCCGCGTCGGGATGATTCATGTGGTAGAGGGTCTGCGATGTGGCAAAAGCAAAATACTCGCTCACAGTCTTCGGGTCAACTAACTCCTCGACGTATCGGCTTGGAATGATGTCGAACACCTTATCGCCAGTGCCCCACATAATGCCAATGATGGAGTCGCCGACTTGGTTCGTGCAGATAGCGGATGTCGGATCATCGACATAGTCGTCCATTTGCTGCCCGGCAGTATTATTCGGGACAGAATTGTACGGCGAGTCTATGTCTACGCCTATGCCCGTGAACTTTGAGATGTCTCGCCATAGCGGCATATTGCGATCACGGACGGCACGGCAATCCTGATAAATACGCCACAGATTCTTGTCGGCTTTGCCCGCGCTCATGGCTAATTACCGAACAGCGTATCGCGCTGCTTTACTTGGCCGGATGTGAGCTCCATGCCATTGATCCCGCCAGATGTCTCAAGCAAAGCTTGGCGGGCTTTTTTTGCCAAGTTCTGGTCTTCAACCACGGGGGCAGATACCGCGGCCGTGTCCACCTTTGGCGTGCTGCCACCGCCGATAATGGCCCCCAAGAGCCCACCAAATAATCCAGAAGCCATAAATCCCCCTATTTCTTGCGCGTCATTGTGACGCCTGTTACTGAATACCCCACCTTGGCCCAAAGATTGCGGAATAGCAACGTTGCCGTCCCATCCTCATCGATTCCCGCATCAGCCGATACATGGCTCAACGGACAACCCCAATGATCGAACTGCCTTACTACTGCGTCCCGTAGTCCTCGCGCTACCCCCTTGCCCCGATATTCTGGCCGGACGTAGAATTGATACATATCACCAATTGGCTCTTGTGTGAAATCCATCATTAGGTTGATGATTGCATACCCGGCGATAATGCCATCCTCCACGGCCACTATGATCGCAACAGTATGGACTGGAACCGAAGCGAGGACAAGATTGCGGTATCGCTCGAGGTCTACCGCATAATCGCGGTTGCGGCTTTCTCGGAAGAAGCTCTCGGCCGCATCCATGAACTCATTGATATCACTGTACATGAACGGACGGATTTGCACTTAGCCCCTCCTGCGCTTTGATTCGGTTTTTCGGACGATGCGATTACTTTCAGCGGCTTCGGTATTGGCCGTTTTGCCGAGGAATTTCTTCGCGGCCCATATTCCCATCATAACAGAGTCAGCATGGTCGGGTGACGGCACTGGAGGCTTGTCGTTTCGCATCTCGTCTTTCGAGCGAATTCCACGGACGCCGTTAGAGCGCGGCTTGGTACGGATAGTCTCCATTTGCGTCATGAGATCTTCTTGTTTTGGGTCGATGATTAGCCAGCCCTGATCTACCCACTCCTTGAACTCGTAATAGCCCTCTGCGCGGGCGTTAACATAGAGCTTGGTGTCGACGTTCATGGATTTGGTGCCACCGCCATCGAAGCGCTGTATGACCTTCTTGGTGCCGGCGAGGACTTCATTGAGACGCGACCACACCACATGCCCGCCGCCACCCACATCCAGAATCGAGATATTAGGCTTATGCTCGCCGATGAGATGGACAATCTTGCCAACCGTCACCATTGGATCGGGCTCTCCCCATGCGATTTGCTCAGTAATCTTCCAATGCTGGGGGCTCACACGGTCGAGAATGGTGGCAACGGATAGGTCGGCGCCCTGGGCCGCGAAGTCGATCGAGAGAATGCGCTGGCGCGTGAATAGCTCACCAAAGGGCACAATGCTCTTAGCTTTCTCGATCTTATCGAAATTGAATAGGTAATCGCCGAATGTCTCGAGCGGTTGCCCAAGCCAAATGTGATTATACGATTTGCGGTCTTTAATCTTGAGAAGCTCGGCTTCATGCTTGAGGGTCGCCGGGCAATACGGATTCTCATAATAGTTGATTCTGATGTGGAGGCAATCTGGGCGGCCAGCCAGCTCCTTGATGACGGCATCAGAGCGCAAAAATCGGTTCATGGTGAAGATGAGGCGCGCGTTGTTTTTCCGCACCGTCGGGATGATCTTATCAAGGACTGGCTTGGTAATGGTCTCGGCCTCGTCGACCCAGATGATATCTGTCCCCTCCATCCCCTTGATCTTCACGGAGCCTTGCTCGCGGAAGCCCTTGAAGCGGAAGGTCGAGCCGGTCATGAGGTGGCGGATGCCGTTGAGCCGCACCCGGAACGCTAGGTTGTGGTTGGTGATGTGATCGTTCAGCACGGCGAAGACGGACTCTTCGATGGTGTCCTGAATCTCTCGACCGCAGAATATACGCGCTTTCACTTGCTCGGCGATGTAGAGCAGCACGCGACCGACCGATTGCGTCTTTGCCGATCCTCGACCACCCTCGATAAGGAAGTATTTGTAGTGGTTGAAGTCCGTGATGAGCGGCATCAACTTCGGCGGGATGAGGAGAATCTCAGGAAGGGAGACCTGGGTCATGCAGATGCCGCGGTTACTTTCACAGATTCGAACAGCCTGGTCTTGACCAGATAGTTCCGAGCCTTAATCAATGCGTCCGCGCTAAGGCCGAACTCGCCGGTCGGCACGCTAAGGATATACTTCCCCTCTGTCGTAAGAGTCGCCCCGTCCCATTGCTTGGTGCGCTGGGCTTCGAACATGTCCTCACCGGTTGCCAAGTTCTTAGGCACAACCTCGCCAGCGATAACGGTGTATCCTTGGCTCTTGCACCATGCCACATAGGCGGCGTCGAGCATGAACTTCGCCATGATCGCTTGGGGCTGTGTCGCGAACTCAATCACTAGGGTATCGGCGTCCATGCAAGCCCCCATTTAGCGGCCAAGCCAGCGCCGATATAGTTCTCCTCGGCCTTGGTTAGCGCGCGCTGATAGCCAATGATGTCGCCATACACAAAGTCGCCGCCGTTACCGCCGCTCGGGCTGATGCCGTTCAGCACGCCATAGGTAACGGCGGCGGACGGCGGCATGGTGACGGTGTAGGGCGTGACGACCACGTTGCCGTCCTTGCGGAAGCTCGAGGCTGAGGCCCCGGGTGTTGCCTTGATGCTGGCAATATGCGGATCCGTGAGCTGCGCGAAACTGCCACCGTTGAAAGCGCCGGCATTGCCGTTAGCCATGAAAGCGTTTTGCGCCCCGTTCACACTGAAGAAGCCGATTTGCGGCGTATTGGTCGCATCACCAAAACAGAACGGGCTGCGGTCATCGCCGGTAAGCGACATCTTCTTCAACACAATGAATAGCGTGTAGGCAGAAGAGCCGAAGTCGAACACCCCGGAAGGAAGCGCCATACGCTGGGCGAAGGTGGTATTGATATTGTTGAGGGCGTTCATGTTCGCGCCGACCGTCGGCTGCTGCGCGCCGGTTGGTTGAGTCATGTGGTAGGCGTTGCCAGACTTATCATTTATCTGGCTTATCTTGCCGGCAGATTGCGCAATGGTCGCCAAGTCGCTCGGATCATACCAGAACCGCATATTGGGCACGGTTGCCGGATCAAATGCCGGCGCGCTCCCTCCAGTCGCCACGATGCCCGACACGATTGCCGTTTGCGGCTGCTTGAAGAAGAACATGGACATTATGCAGTTGGCTCCGCAGCGAAGAGGTGAACAGTCTTGCCCGCGAGCGTTGCCGGCGCTTGCCCGAAGATGTTGAAGCTGACCAGGCCGGACAGGAGGACGAGGGTGGAGGGAAGCTTCTGCGATTGGAAGAGCTGGACCTTCACGTGGTCCTCATCGCATTCGATGATGTTCGCCACCATGGGCTGGTCTGCGAGGTTCTCCACCATGTAGGCGATTGCCGGGACGGAGGAGAAGGGAGTGGAGAAGTTCCATGTCACCTGGCCATTCGCATCTGAGACGACACGCTTGCGCTGCAATCGGACGGGGTGCTTATGGTCCGCTCGAGCGACTTGCTGACTGCTGCCAGGATCGGCTTGCATGATGCTGGTTGCCAAGGGCATGGCATCCGAGGGGGCTGGGGCTGGGTCGAAGCGCTGAACTACCATGATTACCCCTTATTGTCTGAGAGAATGGCGTTGATGTTGATGCCGGCGCCGCCCGTGGCTTGGAGGCCGATAAGAGGCGCTTCCCCATCCTGGAGGCTATTGCCCACGAAGAGCGTGATGTTGAAGTTGCCCCCGGCCGTCAAGGCGACGTTCGATCCTGAGCCGTCTTGCAGCACTTGCCAGCTCGCGCCATTATCGAAGGAGATGACCGGGGCGAGGGATGTCCCTCCGAAGGTGCCGGTGATGAAGAAGCTTGCGCCGTACCCATCCGAATGGCGGGGCTTGATTACCTTGCCGAAGTTGGTAATGCCCGGAGCGATGATGGTCCTTGTCCGAATAGCCATAGTTTACCCCGTGTTCTTGTTTTTTCTGATGCCTGAATAATGCGGGAGGCGCGCTGGAATGTCAATGGACGGAATATATTCGGAGAATGCTAATGAATGCGGACCCGCTGGTAGAGCGTGCCGGATGGCGTTTGCTTCTCCTCGATCAGGTTTATGGCGTCCGCGATGGTGCGGATCTTGGCTATCTCATGATCCTCGAGCGGCCCCACCAAGAACTTCTCCTCGAAGGCCATGGCAATCTCCACCATGTCCAGGCTATCGGCGCCCAGCTCCTCGAGGAAGTCGGTCTCTCGCGTTAGCGGCTTATCGGTACCGAGAAGCTCGGCGATGATGGGCTTCATGTTCTCGAGGATAATGTCGCTGGTTGGCCTGGTCATGCCTTCTCCCTTGGCTTGCTCGTTCTGACATAGCTGCCTCCACCAGCCCCCGAGCAATGGGAGTGTTGCCATGCTTCCACCGCCGAGGTCTCAAATGCATTGTGTTCCTGTCGTTTCATCGTCATAACCTATTTCTCCTTATTAAGTACGGATGCTGCGGGACAAGACAACGCCTTGATCGAACCAGTAGCGGGGCAAATGCCCGGCAATAATTGATGCATGCAGGATGAATTTAGCCTGTTCCTCGCTTAGGGTTTCCATCACTTCATCAAGTGGCATTTCGCCAATGTTCTTATCGTGGCTCATAACCTATTTCTCCTTGGCGTCGGGGGTGAGGGCGGCAATGGCTGCACGGGCTTCATCGCTGGCAAGGTTAATCACCGCCGCGTAGGCAGCACTATTCTTGGCCATGCGTTTTGCATCGCACCACTTCATGTCCTTGGCCCACGACGCAGCTATCGGTGATGCTGCATACGTGTCGAATATGGCCCTCGCCATCCGCTCCACCACCTCCTCACCCACGGGCGCAGGGGTTGGGTGGGGTGTGGCGATAGGGGCTGGAGTGGGTGATGCGGTCATAGCAATCATCGCTTGGTGCGCTGCCTTTGCACACTCCATGGGGTTTTCTAAACGAGCGATTATTACCGAACCGCGTTCGTACCAATCTGCGCGGGATGCATGTTGGATAGCTCTAGCCATTACCTTAATTTCCTCCACACTCGTCGCGGGTCGGGACGAGAGAACCTTCTCAAGATGGTATGCTGCGGCATGAAGATTCGATGACATGGTGATAGGGCCATTAATGGCAATTGCCTCTCGCAAGGCCTTTACTATCGACTCGAGTGGCGCAAGCGTTTCTCCAGTTGGATTGCTCATTCCGGTTTCTCCTTTGGCTTTGGTGCGTTCTTGATATCGAATTGGGGGGCGGGCTGGCCGACGTTGAAGACGAGCGGCTTACCATCGACCAAGACCTGGCCCATGACGGTGAAGCTCTGCACAAGCGGATCCATGTCGGTGAATAGCTTGAGGTGCTTGCCCATCTTATCGAGCGAGGAATCTTTGCGGGCGAGGCGATATGTGGGGCGCCCCTTATCATCCAGGATAACCTCTTCGATCGCCGCTTGCTGGTCCTCTGTGAGCTCGCTGGGCATCTTGGTCACGAGAAGCGTTTGCCCCGTTTCTGGATCGAGCACTTCACGGTAATAATCCATTGCGTTCGCATAGCCCAAGCGGGCGAGCTGATCGAGCACTTTGCGGGCGGTGACGGTGAGGTCCATCTCCTTGGGGTTGGAGAGTTTGGCGATATATGCTTTTATCTCAACATTCTTCAACAAGCGAGAGGCCTGAGAATATGCCGTATGCTTTGAGTACCCCGTGCGAATCGCCGCCTGGGTGGCGTTGAAATCCACGAGGTACTCCTTGCAAAATCTTTTCTGTTTTGCGTTAAGCGACATCGAGGTTGGTTGCCCCCTCGCGCGACACTTCCGGAACATCATCCGAGTGGGTTTCTTTTGAGGGCAGCAATTGCTCGAGCGATCCGCCGAAGACTTTCGTCTGCAACTCTTCGATTTCTTTGTTCGCTTCGATGGTGTGCTCGTTGATGAAGTCCTGCGCCTGGGTAGCGCGGTCACGGATGGCCTTGATGCCCGCGATGTAAGCCTCTTTGTCCTCGTCCTTGAGGTTCACGGCGATGGTGGCCACGTTGAAGCAATTGCCGTTTGATTCTTGCAGCGTGTAGACGGGGCGAAGCGTATGGTCAGTGCCGGACCCTTTAATGAAAGCGGTGCCTTCCTTGATTTCACCGATGGGCGTCATCTTCACGTATGAGACCTCGGTCCCGGGTAGGTATGCGTCGAAATTCATTGGATTCTCCTGTTGGTTAAAGCTGGCAGCGGGGGAGGGATTGCAACACCTCATCTTTCGGGCATAAGCCTCGAATGTTCTATGCATGTTGAACTACCCCACTACAAAAACAAATCTACACAGAATATATTTTGCGGTCAATCACCGCCTTTGCTTGCGACGAGCTTCTTGAGCTTATTGTAGTATTCGAGCTTCGCCCCCTGAGCCATGGCCATGAGGTGGCTATATGCACCCTCCAGGATGCCCATACGCTGATACATAGTGGAGAGCATTTCGATTTGCTCGGCCTGTAGCCGATTGCGGGCCAATAGAAAGCCCATGTCGAGGTTCAGCCTAGCAATGGCCTCTTGCATTTCGTACCGGATACGATTGGGGTTAGGCGACCCGTCCGCCAATACAGCGTTTTTCTTCACCAGCTCTCGGGCCTGATCAAGCTCCTTGCCTAGCCGCTCTCGATCGCCATACCGCGATTGCAGCATACGCTCGTCGTTTGGCGTGTAATCCTCGAATGTGTCTGGAACTGGAATAAATTCTATCGGCTTACTCATTCTATGCCTCGATGGTTTCTATAAGTTTTTTGGGTTTCTTATACCGCTTGCGCTCCTCCTCGGTCGTCAGCGAATAGATGGCGTCCGGAGTGTCGCTCGAGAAGCGTCCCGTCTCCTTGTTGTACATGAGCAACGTGTCGCCGGTGGTGCCGACATGCTTGAAGCGGATCTTCTTCACCCACACCTCGGTCGAGTCGTCGATGGACGCCGAGCGATGGATGACGATGCCGTTGTCGGTCATGTTCACGAAATGGGCGGAGCCGGCGATGTCGTACAGGCTGGGTGGTGGGATGATGCCCGTCTTTTTATCGGCCTGTTGCTTGGCAGGGTGTGCAACGAGCCAGATGTGGACGTCATGGTTTTGGGCGAAGCGAAGGATTTGAGCCAGCGCGCCGGCCGTGTAATCCGTCTCGCTTTGTCCCGAGCCCAGCTTCTTGTCGATGCGGTTCCATGGGTCGATGATGAGGCCCTTGATCCCGTACCGAAGCACGGCGTCCGCGGCGCGCGCGAGAATCCACTCGAGCGTCGGCATGCTTTCCATGATGTCGGAGACGATAAAAAAATAGTGCTCATTCACCCAGCTCGCGCCGGAGAGGAACGTCTCGCGGCTCATTCGATTCGACGAGCGGGGGTCGGCCGTAATCTCCACCCGTTTCTCGACTAGCTTGGTGACGTGGACCTCCTTCCCGTTCTCCGGAGAGAACACGCCAAAGCGCCAGCCATAAGCGAGCGCAAGGTTGAGGGTGAGGGCATCCACCCATTCCGATTTGCCCGAGTTCGGGATGCCGGTGACGGTGGTGAGCTGCCCGCCGACGACGGTATAGAGCCGATCGACGTTCTCCCATCCGGTTGACACGCCCGAGGCCATGCCCCCATCGAAGTACGTCATCAGCTGGCTTTCGAAGTCCATCACCTCATAGAGGCCGCGAATAGGATGCGGCTTCGCCTCATGGATGTCGGCACAAATCTCATCGATGCCCATGTCCTTGAAGGTCTTGCCTAGGGTCCGGCGGGAGAACTTCACGTTGAAGCACTTCGCCGCGCCGACGCGCCTGGCTATCTCATGCCGGAAGATGTCGCCCTCCGGAGTGTTGTCCATGGCGATGATGATGCGGTGCATGTCCTTGAACGCATCCGCATGCTGAGCGAAATACTCAAACTCATCCGGAGCCTTCTCGTATGAATCCGTCACGCGCCGCGGCAGAATGCCTGAGTTTGGGAGCGAGATGACATTCGTGAGCCCACATGTCAGGAGCGCCAGGCGATCCATCTCCGCCTGGACGATAATCACATCCTGGTTAAAGTCGATTTCGTTGATGCCGTAGAACTGGATGCGGTTCGCAGTTGCGAGCCTTGTCGTTTGCTCCGGTATTTGGAGAAACATCATATTCACCGGCACGCCGGCAGTGTCGAGGTAGGGGAACCCAATCGCCTGTTGTTCTTCATTCCATCGAATCTTGCATTTCTTCACTACCTCGAGGGATATTTTCCTGTCTTCGAAATACTGGACAATCTCCATTGGAAGCCCGGCAACGGCGGGCGGGTTGTGCAGATTCAGGGGCGCGGGGACCTGGGGGGAAGCCGGGGGCGTTTCCCTTTCAATCCGAGGATCCGCACCGACCTTGCCAGCCCATAAGCAGTTTGCGCATCTCCACTCAGCAAAGTTTTTGTCGATCACCTGCACCTTGAGGCAATCGGTATCGGCGCCGGCGCGGTCGATTTGGCAGTAATCGCGGGGACAATCGACTTCGTACAATCCGGGCTGAACTCTGCCCGTGAGTTTGATTCCTTGCTCCTTGAGCTGACCGGAGAGAATCATAGCTCGATGCCCATGGCTTCGGCCTTGGCTATCACCTCGGAGAAGTTCGCGCCGGCAAGCCATAGCGCTCGAAGCGTTTGGATTTGCGCATGCTCTCCGAAGATTTCACCAACGCGGGTATTGTCCCGGAAGAAGACCATGCTCCGGCGGGTACGGGCGCCCGTGCCGTGAAGGTGGAGGTCGGCGGTTTGGTTGCTCATGGCATGATTCTCCCCATTGGCCCACAGAGGGCACGCATAATCCTGTTATGGTAACGTTTCCCGCCAATATGAGCATTAAGCGATATCCAGAAATCCTCCACTTCACTTCTGGACATTTGAGGAGGCTCTATCTGAACTGATTTTGTGAACCTCAACTCTTCGGGAGTTTTCGGCACAAGAACGACTGGACCATACTGAATTACGATTTTGTTTTTAAACTGTTTCATAGCGAGACCCCGCGCACTGAATTGCGGACATCACCGGCTTTGTATTGCTGCATGCGCGCATACTCCAGCGTCTGTGACAGGTACCCCTTCGTGAGGTACACTTTGAAGGCGGCGCCAAAATCCGCGTACTGTTTATTTTTGCTCACCATCTCTGTACGGAACTCTTCGATCAAATCCCTAACCCGGGCAAGGTTCAGTTTCTTGGAGATAGCCCATCGCTCAACGTCGCCAATTGACAGAACTCCATGCGTCGCTTCCCATTGGTTAAGGGTCATTAACTTTCCATCCTTGGGGCTGCGCAGTCTCTTTGGACGGGAGACCTTTGCGCTATCGATCGCGGAGGCTGTGTCGTAGAGGAGCTTGATGAAGAAAGCCTTCTGACGGGCGTCGAATTTGGTGTTGTCGCGGAAGTGCTCCGCAATCTCTTTTACTGAGGCCATGGTGTTCTCCTTTTGTTGTGACGAGTTCCAGCTCGACGAATTGATATAAACACAAAATATATTTTGCAGCAACCGATTTTATATCGTGGGGTGGATACAAACGGTCTGGAAACCTCTCCACCCCACAGGCTTAACCGCAGGAGACCACGGAAGCTGACAATTCCACTCTGCCACAATTGATTCTGTCACGCAAGCATAGCTACTACCTCCGAGAAACCCCGCAGAGATACCCCTGCGACCCGGCCTTCAAGTAGGACGTCTGCCTCTCCCGTATCCGATCCGCTGCGTTTTATACTGCGCCACCAGCCCCCGCCCCATGAGTTGGGAATATGCGGTATGTATGCGGTCGTATCTCTCAAGCTATCCCTAGCCAGTCGAGCGCGCGGAGGTTGACGCGCGGGAGTCATCTCAGCTTTTGGGATCGGGAAGCTGAAACCGTGAGCAGCACATGGGAATAATTGACAAAAACGGCGAAAATGCTAAATTGTCGGGAATGGATTAAGGACTGCTGCTACAGACTTAATCAGGCCGGGAACCTTGGAGGGTTGCCCGGCCGTTTCTTTTTATGCGCCCGAAGTGGGTGCGTTGGCAACGTGCAATTTTGCAACAGATGGAATAATTCGCTCTCGCGACTTCAAACGCGGCTGAATCCCGTGCTCGTGATAGACGCACCAGAGCAGCGCGAGCGCATCACATTCGTCATGATCGATCCTCGTGCCCGGCATGCCGCCGGACCATCCGAGTTTATGCGCCACGCGGCACATCTCTTCCTTGGGAGCATTACCGTTGCCGGTGAACAGGCGCTTGATGTCGCCGGGCTTCATGTTCTGCATTTTGATGGTGTGCGTGTAGGAGAAAACCATGAGTTGCGACTTATACGCGCCGTAATTCATGGCGGCGCCCGCACCCTTGAAGCCGGACACGCGCTCGTAGAGGATCATGTCGACCGAGCGAAAGTCATGGAGAAATTCTCGGAATTTGGCGAACTCGTACCCCGGATGGGTGTTCGCCTTCTTGAAGGTGGCCGTACCGCTCGCCTCGATGACTCCATTCTTGCCGAATGCCCAGCCACAATCCTGGCCAAGGTCGAGAGCGAGAACGGTACGGTCTCCAACCATGCGAGCCCCCTAGTGGTGCTTGCTGATAAGCCCCGAGGCAACAGCCGACGGGTCGAGGTATTCTTCTTCGGTGCGTGCTACGGTACCGGGTGCTAGGTCGAGGCTGGCTTGGTAGCCGAGCATGTTGCGAAGGTCATGATGCCCGCTTTCGAACTGGATGCGAACGTCACGATCCATCTTCCGAAGCTTGACCTCATGCTGGTACACAGAGCTCAGCACGTTGAACTCGGTCTTAGCACGGTTGCGAAGCTCACGGCGCGCCTTGTTGATCTCTTTGATCTTGTCCTGGTATTCGGCGTCGAGTGTGAAGATTTCCACGAGCTGCGGGTTCGCGCCGCTATTGTGCCCGGCCGCTAAAGCAACGACGGGAGCTTTTTTGCCGCCCTTTGCTTTCTTGCCGGCGGACTTGCCTTCGATGTCAGTCTGTTTCGCATTTGCCATTTGGGTCTCCTTGGCTGGTTAAGGTGCCCCTGGAGACAATCCCCAGGGGCGGGTGGTTACTTGGCCGGATTGCCTTCCGGAACCGGGTTGCCGGCAAGGGCAGCGGCCTTGCGCTCTTCGTCGCCGGGGGCGCGAACAACGGTAGGCGAGCCATCCTTGTCATGGCGATCGACGATGACTTCTTGGCCGGCCTGGAGGTCGGTACCTTCGAGGTCTTTCGACAGGATGCCGCTGACTTTCGGATCGGTTTCTTCCTTCTCGTCGCTGATTGCGGCGAAGCTGAAGTCATCACCTTCCGACACGTTCACGGATACTTGCTGACCAGCGGCCAGGGTATGAATGACTTCGCCGTTTTTGGTGACTTCGACAGAGCCGACATCAGGGCTCTCGTTCTGAATGCGAACTTGCATGGTACTCTCCTTCTTAGCGTGGTTGGTTGGGATTGGCCATGTAGGCAATGAGCGCATCAAGCTTTCGCGTGGTGACGTCTTTGCCCGCACGTAGGCGATCAACCAGGGAGGAATCCTTCACCGAACGCCATCCAAAGCTTTCAGGGTCGAGACCTGGGTTACGTGCCAGGTGAGCCTCGACTTGCTGCAATAGCCATTCGCGGGTGGATGAGGGTTTCTTCTCTTTTGTCTTAGCCATGTGGGGAATCTACCGAACAAAATATATTTTGTAAATGTGCATTTTTGATTTGACGCGCAAAATATATTCTGAGATAACACATCCCATAGTGGCGTTGCTGGAAACAATGCCACTTAAACAAAAACCAGGAGAACATCATGGAAGAAGTCACTCAAGCCTACCTCGTAGGAATCTCGGAGGGGCGTACTCTCCTCACCAGCATGGGCGGCAAAGCCAGCCGGGAAGATATCCTCGGAATCCTTGAAAATCTTCGCCTCACGCTGGCGCAAGGATTCTCGGGTGACATCCGCGACTCGCTGCGCGGGGAGCGGGATTTCTGGAAGAACCAGCTCGAGCTCGCAAAGAGCGCAGCATGAGCCGGTACATCCGTCCGGAGGGGGAAACCCCTCAGCAAGTGGCCGTGTTCTTCCTCGGTTGCCTGGTCGTCCTTATTTTTTCTCTCAACACATTCAACTAGGAGCACCCGATGCGCAAAGCAGTAGGAACAAAACTGACAAGGAGAGACTGGCTCGAGGCCGCGGGGCTTTGCCTCGCCATGGCCATAGTGATCCTGGCCATCCTCGGCGCGCTCGCCATTTATCTCGAGGTAAAATAATGGCGAAGCAATTAGACTTCACTAAAAGCTATTGGGGACATGCTTTGCATTCTTCGACTTGGCGCGATGAAAATGGCACCCGAAAACAACAGCGCGCCGACAAAAAAGCCAATGTAAAGCGGTATTCGGTAATGATTCACCACTCACCTGACCCGGAAGAAGGTGACACCATCCTTTATGAAGCGCAGGGCGGCACCAAAACCGGGACCATAACAAAAGTCGATTTTTGCTGGAATCCTCGAGATATGTTTACCGTTGAGTTTACGGTTCCACAAGAATCTCCGGCCGAGATTGCTAAGGCTAAAAGACTTTGGTTGCGGAGGGCAAAAAATGGCGAAGCATAAACAATTGCCAGGGCTTCCGGAGGGGATTTACTTCAACCTCTCCGAAGAGGCTTACCACGCGGACCCGGCCCTATCGCATAGCGGCATGGTGAACATCCTCGAGAGCCCCCTCGATCACTGGATGGAATCGTCGGCACTCAATCCGGACAAGCCGAAATACAAGGCAACCGATGCCATGTTGTTCGGGAAGTGGTGCCACAAATTCCTCCTCGAGGGCATGGCTTTCTTCGAGCAATACAACGTCCACGGAATGAAGCCCGACGACAAGAAGCTCTGGATTAGCCGCGACAACTGGATAAAGGTCCATGACTCGATCCAGCGCATCCGCGGCATCAAGGAAGGCGACGACCATTTCAAGCTCGGCTACCCCGAGGTCTCGCTATTTTGGCGCGACCAGGAGACAGGCATGATGCAGCGGGCCCGCGTCGATTACCTCCGGACGTTCGGGGCCATCGACTACAAGCGCCTAAAGGGCATCGGCACCAGCGACATCGGCAACGCCATCGCCGCCCATGGCCTGGACATCCAGGACTGGCATTACTCGGACGGCATCCGCCAGATTCGCAAGCTCCTCCGGAAGGGCAAAATCAAGCCCCATGGTGAGGTTGCCGAGGACTGGCTCAAGGCGTTCATGGACGAGGAGGACACGCTTTTCCGCTTCTTCTTCCAGCGCAGCACGCCGCCCTTCATTTGGGAAATTGTCGACCTCGACCAACACCTCAAGGAGAGCGGTGAGGAATGGGCGCGTGCCGCGCGCGCCAAGTACAAGGCAAACGTCGAGGCCCATGGTCTCAGCCAATGGCCCGCCGGCACGGGCAAAGTCCGCACTTTTGAACTGTTTGAAACCCCCAGGAGGATACATGACCGCAAACGCTAAGAAAGCCACACGAGCCCCAGCAAAGCCCAAGAAAGAGGTGGCCGTTGTCGTGCCGCAAGCTTCGCCATTGCTCAATCAACCCGTGCAGGAGACGAACATGCTGGCCGCTATCGCGCGCGCTGTATCAGATCCTACCCTCGACGTTGAGAAGATGGAGCGCATGCTCGCCATGCACGAGCGCCTCGTTGCAGCTCAAGCCGAGAAAGAGTTCGGCCAGGCCATGACGCGGCTTCAACCCCAGCTCCCCATCATCAAAAAGAACAAAAAGATTGTATTCGTCGACAAGAAAGGCAACGAGCAGAATACCCCGTACGCTGGCCTCGAGGACATTGAGAAAGCCATCCGGCCATACTACACGGCCGAAGGCTTCTCTACCTCCTACGACTCGGAGTACATCGACGGCAAGATTGGAACGGTCCTCATCGTTCGCCATACCGGCGGTCATGTGGAACGCTACCGCGTGCCGCCGTTGCCACTGGATACGTCCGGCAGCAAGAACAACATCCAGGCCGCAGGGAGCACTATGACCTATGGAGAGCGCTACGCCATCAAGCGGGCCTTTAACGTCATCACTGAGGGCCTTGATACGGACGGCCTACTCCTTGACCAGGACGGCAACCCCATCGAGAAGGGGGACAAGTTCACGGATAAGGCCCAAGCAGAAGCGAAAGCCCATAAGGATGCAGCAACCCCAGCCAGCGAGGAAGAACTGCGTGTGGCGGCAACTGCACTCCGACGTCAGCTTAAGGCCGCTAAGGACAAGGAGGCGCGCGACGTCATCGTCGCAAGCAACCTTAAACTCATGCGTGCCCTAGACAAGAAAGGGCTCAAAGACATCGTGAAACGCCTCCATGAGATCATCGACGGCACCAACACAGGAGATAACAATGAATAACAAAAAGCCCATACATGAAGCAGACGCCAAGCTCGGCGCCAATATCCGCACGGCCCGGCACATGGCCGGACTGTCACAACAAGCGGTTGGTAGTGCTATCAATCCGCCGATATCATATCAACAAGTCCAGAAATTTGAGAGCGGCTCGAACCGCATATCTGCATTGGCTTTGGCCGACATTGCACGCATCTGCAATGTCCCTGTCTCTGCGCTATACATTGGGGTCACGGATATTATTGCCTCAAAAGGCGGTTTTAGAGAAAAAGTCACACGTATAGAGGCCGGCATGCTCCGAGAGTTTCGCGAGATTCGGGACCCGGAACTCCAGAAACTTGTCCGCACCATGGTCTCGGCCCTAGTGCGCGACACAGCGCAAAGGATGAAGGCATGAACCAGAAACAATTTGACTGGTGGTTTAGCGGCTTAGTCGATGGACGAGGCTCTTTCTACTTCCATAAAAAGAAGGGGAGTTTCTCCGTCCCACAGTTTCAAATCAAAGTTCGAGGCGACCGCATACAAATCCTCGAGATGATTCAGATTTGGCTACAAATCGGGACCATTAAAACGGTGGTGAGAAAAGACCGTGAGTTCGACCAGGCCGTGTTTCTCGTCACCACCAAGGATGACTGTGTCGAACTTTGCAAGGCGCTCTCCCGTGTTGGCTTGCAAAGCTACAGAGACGGCGAGTTCGAGTTTTGGAAAGAGTCCGTAATGGAATGGGCGAAATACACAAAGAACGGCGGAGAGCCCTCTCATCTTGAATCAAAGATGGACGCGGGTGAAAAGAAGCTAACCAAGAACCGGAGGAAAAAATGAGAGCTCTATCACTTCGGCAACCTTGGGC
>JACCDZ010236501.1_pt1 | contig 40741 bp, 36 predicted proteins | sample 7449551 | NCBI WGS metagenome assembly JACCDZ01 (sample SAMN15323452, study PRJNA562643) | freshwater metagenome | isolation source: river surface water | place: USA:Blue River Watershed | collected 2017-08-18
CATGATTAGCTCCATTTTTTTAGGTAACCAATCATATTATTACACTTCAAAGTGGTGCACTTTTATTTCGGGCGATTTATCAACAATTAGGCTTCAGGTGGTGCATTTTAACATCGGGCGTAACAGCGACTCTAGTTTAACTCTAGGGTCGCAATTGGAACCCTACTCTACTCAGCCAACAAATCTTTTAGCCTAATTAACGTTCGCCACTATGAACCGCACCACAGACTCTACCGCTAACTTAATTTTAAAAACACTACAAAAATATTTGACACATAAATAATACAATGTTATAATTCGCCCCTCGTTATTAATAAAAGGATTTAACGCTTTATGAAACTATCTAATTTATTTACTTATTTTACATTCTTCAATTTTAGCCACAAGCTAACCAAACCTAGCACTGCTTCACTTTTGAATGCAAACAAGTCGCACTTCCCATCTGTTTTACGTAAAAAAGATTAATTTTAATTTTCCAATACTATCCTCAATAGTACCTTAGTTTCAACTCTAATTAAAAAAACCGCGCGTAGCCAAATAAGATTAAAATCAATTAAGCAACTCGTTTTATAAATTAATTTTACTGAATACGCGCAAAATAATTTGACAGCCCAAACTAACGGTGTTAGAATCGACTCCTCTCTATTTTAATGGATATTGTCTGACAATATTTAAATTATGAAAACTTTTAACTTATACTCTCATTACAACGGTGCAAATAGCTATCACACAGCACTAAAAATTAATTACCTAATCTCATTAAGTAATCTCACACTACCACCAACATTCCCAAGCACCTTACGCCCAAATACCTAAAGTCACTGCACTAATACTAGTTTTTCAAATTACGCTCAGCTGTTCCATTATCTATCAGCAGATAATTAATCTATGGTAGTATGGATATCTGAGACATACTTTTAACTCTATACAGCAATCGAAGAAAATGAAAAATAAACAATTAAGTCTTTTAGACAAAAAATTATTGCTACCAGCTATTACTGATAGCTTTAAAAAACTCAACCCAATTACCCAAGCTAAAAACCCAGTCATGTTTGTGGTGTATATTGGCAGTATTTTAACAACTTTACTTGGCATTTACTCCGCAACCGGACATGATGCTGGTGGCTCAACTAGCTTTATTATAAGTATCACCATTTGGTTATGGTTCACCTTACTCTTTGCAAATTTTGCCGAGGGCCTAGCGGAGGGACGCTCTAAAGCACAAGCAGAAAGCTTAAAAAGTGCCAAAAAGGATATTCAAGCCAAACAATTAAGCACCGCTAAAGCTCGCGATAAAATTAACTTAGTTTCCAGTAGCACCTTACGCAAAGGCGATATCGTTTTAGTTGAAGCTGGTGATAACATCCCGTGTGATGGTGAAATTATTGAAGGCTGTGCATCAGTCGATGAAAGTGCAATTACTGGCGAATCTGCGCCCGTGATTCGTGAATCTGGTGGTGACTTTTGTTCGGTTACAGGTGGAACCAAGGTGCTCTCGGATTGGATCATTGTACAAATTTCAGTTAATCCCGGCGAATCATTTTTGGATCGCATGATTGGAATGGTTGAGGGAGCAAAACGCCAAAAAACTCCAAATGAAATAGCACTCTCAATTTTACTCACCGCATTGACCATAATTTTCTTATTAGTTGCGGTAACACTTCTACCAATGTCTATTTATAGCGTCAATGCCAATCATAGTGGCTCGCCAATTAGTATTACGGTACTCGTAGCATTAGTAGTATGTTTAATTCCAACTACCATCGGCGGTCTATTATCGGCAATTGGCGTGGCTGGAATGGGACGCATGATGGGTGCGAATGTTATTGCAACCTCGGGGCGTGCTATTGAAGCGGCTGGGGATGTGGATGTATTATTACTCGATAAAACAGGTACGATAACCTATGGTAATCGCCAAGCCAGCAAATTTTATGCCGTGGCTGGGGTTGAAGAAATTGAATTAGCTAAGGCAGCTCTACTCTCATCTTTATCCGATGAAACCCCTGAAGGTAAAAGCATCGTAGTGTTGGCGCGTCAAGCATATGTGATTGACGAACAAGATATTGATCCAGCTCAAATTGAATTTATCCCATTTACCGCTCAAACGCGGATGTCGGGAATTAACTACCGCGAGCAGCAAATCCGTAAAGGTGCGGCTGATGCACTCAAGAAATTAATGGCACAACTTGAGGGTGGGAGTTACCCAACAGATACTCAACAAATTGTTGACATGGTTGCATCGCGTGGTTCTACCCCATTGGTGGTTGCTAAAAATAATCGCGTCTTAGGTATCATTGAACTTAAAGATGTCGTCAAAGAAGGTATCAAAGAGAAATTTGAAGAACTACGTTCGATGGGAATTAAGACCGTCATGATTACGGGTGATAACCGTTTAACCGCAGCTGCAATTGCTGCCGAAGCGGGTGTGGATGATTTTCTTGCCGAGGCAACACCTGAAAATAAACTCGCGATTATTCGCGAATATCAAGCCAAGGGTAACTTAGTTGCGATGACTGGCGATGGCACCAATGATGCACCAGCTCTTGCTCAAGCCGACGTTGCGGTAGCCATGAATAGTGGCACTCAAGCCGCCAAAGAAGCCGCGAATATGGTTGATCTAGACTCATCACCAACCAAGCTAATTGAAATTGTTAAAATTGGTAAACAAATGCTGATGACGCGTGGATCGTTGACGACTTTTAGTATTTCGAATGATATTGCTAAATATTTTGCAATTATTCCAGCTACTTTTGCCAGCACTTACCCAGTTTTGAATCGCTTAAATGTTATGCATTTAGCCACACCGACTTCGGCCATTATGTCTGCGGTAATTTTCAATGCTTTAATTATCATTGGGCTAATTCCACTCGCACTTAAAGGGGTTAAATTTGCGCCAATGTCGGCTAGTAAAATGCTCCGCCGCAACTTCTTAATTTATGGAGTTGGTGGTGTGATAATTCCATTTGTTGGCATCAAAGCAATTGATATAATTTTGCAAATATTGCATTTAGTTTAGGATTAATATAATGAAATATCTACGTCAAGCACTAATTTCACTAGTCATTCTTACCCTGTTAACAGGGGTGATTTACCCATTGTTTATCTATGGAATTGGAAAAGTCTTCTTTAGTAACCAAGCTAATGGTAGTTTAATCGAAAAAGATGGACAAATAATTGGCTCGAGTCTAATTGGACAACAATTTAGCCAAGCTAAATATTTTTGGTCACGCCCATCAGCAACCAGCGGTAACAGCTATAACGGCTTAGCCTCAGGTGGTTCAAATTTAGGTCCGCTTAATCCACAATTAGTTAACAATGTGCAAGCTAGAACTACTGCATTAGAGAGTAATAATCCAGATCACAAGCCAATCCCCGTTGATTTAGTTACCGCATCAGGTAGTGGTCTAGATCCTGAAATTAGCCTTGCTGGAGCAGAATTTCAAATTCCACGCATTGCTCAGGCACGCAATGTAAAACCCGAACAAATTCAACGATTAATTAATCAAACAGCAGAATATCCATTGTTTGGTTTGATTGGTGAAGCGCGGGTAAATGTATTAAAACTTAATTTAGCGCTCGATCAATTGAGCCTTAATTTAACGGAGCAAAAGTAATGGAATGGTTATATATTACAAGTGGCATTATTGCCCTAGCGGTATTTGTGTATTTATTTATCGCACTATTTACGCCAGAAAAATTTTAATTAGTCAAAGCCCAATTTAAGTTCTAGCTATAACTGAATAAAATTATTAAGTCCTTAATCTTTAAAGTATACACGACTTAATCTTAAAACTTAAATTGACTTAAACTAACCTAATTTATGCAATTTTAATTTAATCGAGAATAAAATGAATTTAGCTTATTATAATTTAGCTGTTTACTTAATCATCTTAACCCTCTTGGCGCTGCCATTAGGAAAATATATTGCGCTGGTCTTTCAAAATAAGATTACTTATTTGGGCTGGATCGAGCGTCCAATTTATAAACTATTAGCCACCAAGCCAGATGAACAACAAAATTGGCGTCAATACGCACTCAGCGTAATGCTGTTCAATTTAATTGGTATCATGGTGCTCTTTATCTGGCAAATTGCACAAAAGAGTTTACCGCTTAATCCACAACATTTAGACAATTTAAGCTGGGATTTAGCCTTAAACACCGCGATTAGTTTTGTTGGCAATACCAATTGGCAAGCTTATGCAGGTGAAACCACCATGAGTTATTTCACCCAAATGGCTGGCTTAGCGGTGCAAAATTTCGTCTCAGCAGCAACAGGAATTGCGGTAGTCGTGGCTTTAATCCGTGGTTTTGGCAGCGCAACTAAAGGCGTTATCGGAAATTTTTGGAGCGATTTAACCAAAGCCACATTATATATTTTATTGCCATTATCGCTAATTTTTGCCGTCGTTCTTTTAAGCCAAGGCGTACCACAAAATTTCAATAATTATGTTAGCGCTCAAGTTCTAGAACCACAAACCGTCAGCCAAACTATCGCAGGAAAAACGACCACTCAGGTGATTGACCAACAAATTATCCCGATGGGACCAGTTGCATCACAAGAAGCTATCAAAATGCTTGGCACTAACGGTGGTGGATTTTTCAATGCAAATTCGGCACATCCCTATGAAAATCCAAATGCACTGAGTAATTTCATTGAAATGTTAGCCATTTTGCTCATTCCAGCAGCGCTGTGTTTTGCTTTTGGAAATTTGGTTAATGATAAAAAACAAGGTTATACACTCTTTATTGCCATGACTGTGATGTTTGTCATTTTAACTCTAATTCTAATGAGCGCTGAAATGCGGGGAAATCCACTCTTTAATGCACTGCATATTGATCAACTACATAGCACACTACAAAGCGGCGGTAACATGGAGGGTAAAGAAACCCGTTTTGGCATCTTTGGCTCAGGACTATTTACGGCGGTGACTACAGCAGCATCCTGTGGCGCAATAAATGCAGCCCATGACTCGTTGTTACCGATGGGCGGATTTGTACCATTATTCCTAATGCAACTCTCTGAAGTGGTTTATGGTGGTGTTGGAAGTGGTTTATATGGTATGTTAGTCTTTGCAATTTTGGCGGTATTTATTTGTGGACTAATGATTGGGCGCACCCCAGAATATTTAGGTAAAAAAATCGAAAGCTTTGAAATGAAAATGACCGCGCTAATCATCCTGATTATTCCGATGATAGTGTTACTTGGAACTGCGGTTTCATTAATTGCAACTCAAGGTCTAGCAGGAATGAGTAATCCATCCGCGCACGGCCTATCTGAGGTATTATATGCCTTTACCTCGGCAGCAAATAATAATGGGAGTGCTTTTGCGGGACTAAATGCCAATACGCATTATTATAATTTGATGTTAGGTGCGGCAATTTTCCTTGGCCGTTTTGGGGTGATTGTGCCAGTTTTAGCCATTGCAGGTAGTCTTGCAATGAAGAAAAAACTGCCAGTTACCGCAGGTACGATGCCAACTACAGGCACACTATTTATTGCAATTTTAATTGGGACTATCATTATCGTAGGTGCATTAACCTATGTACCATCGTTAGCATTAGGCCCAATTGTCGAACATTTACAGTTGTTTAAATAGCCCAAGTAGCGGAATTCGTACAAATAAATCGATAAATAGTACCTCAACCGCCACTAAAATTCACACCACCATGCGTTCACTGTAACCATGGTGGTTAAAATTAATTTAAATCAAGTACAGATACTAATACCAATTTAGCAAGTGTATCGTAACTGCATAAAAATCTCTAGTTTTTTAGTTGCTACGTTTAGACGGACAACATAGCGAGACAGCAAGCTAAATGAATTTAATCCACAGATTTTTTGATTACAAGATTTTTTGATAATGCAAAACAGTAGGAAATGGGTCATAAAATTTATGGAGCAAATCTTTCCACCGTTGATATTCTAAAGATTTCCTAAATCCTAGCGTATGATCTTCCAGAGTCTCCCACCAAACTAGCAAGACGTACTTATTTGAATTTTCGATACAACATTGTAATTCATGCCGAATATAGCCAGACATTGATGCAATTATTGGTGCTGCCAACTCAAACGCTTGCTCAAACTCCTGATTTTTACCTTCTATCACATCTAACATTGCTACTTCTAGCACTGAATAATCCGTAATCGCAATCTGCATAATAGCTCTTTCTAGCTTAACGAGGTTCTATCGGTAAAAATTCGGCTAATCTATAACTTCAATATATTCAAGTACATATGGGTACTTGTAACCATTGATGGTACCCTCATATGTTAGAATTAGGGAGTGGGTATTTTCTTGGCATTCTCTAACATTTAATGAAAATGGATGTCCAGCAGTAAATACACGCGCTTCGCCATAGCCTGTATTTCCAATTGCGATAGGGATATCATTGTCACTTACATAAACAACATGACCACTAAGATCAGCATTACCAGATACTGTTTGACCTAGAATACCTGTAGCATTATTTACCATCAGATAGATAGGCTTATTTAATCCGTTGCTGCAACTATAGGTGATGTCACTTAGGTCTGTGACTGACAAGCTACCGTATCCCCCAGGAAATGGGACAGCTGACACCACGGTTAATTCAGAAGATTCGGACCAAAGATAATTGATATTATAAGTGTTCGAGCTTGCTGTAATGAGTGTATTACCAAGGTTAATTGGGGTAATCTGACCAGATGAGTTTATACTGGCAATGCTTTCCTCCGTGGAACTCCACACGGTTTGTTGAGTAATATTCGCATAGCAATTATTCGGCGAGTCAGGCATCATAGCCATGGCACTATACTGAGTATGACCATCTTGATTAACACTGGCGATCGCTGGATTTACATACGCATAGCAACGATTCTGCTTACTGCAAGATTGTAAGTCAGAAGTAGAACAGGTATGCTCTAAGATAAATAGATGAAAATATTTTGGGTAAGTGACAATGATCTCAGTGCTTAAATCTTTAACTGTCAGACTAATTGAATAGCTGCCAACAGCGCCAGTTGAATCATCAATATTTAAATAGGCGGTACTTGTTAGATATGGACTCACCGAAATTGCGCTCGGTGAAATTGAAATTAATGGAAGATCCGAGCTTTCTTGCAAAGCATTACTAGTCTTGGCAGCTTGACTTTGACGAGCAAGAGTTGCTGAAATCATAAGTGATTCGCCACTAGCAAGACTCCCACCAACAATCGTAATTGGCACTTGAAGCGTTTGATTATGAGGAACATCAAAATTGGTGCTCGGGATTGTAACAGTTGTGCCACTTGGCAAGGTTATGGTCGTAGACTGATACGGTGAGCTTGATAAGGTAGTATTTGAACCACTATTGCATGCCAGTAATGCTAACCCACAAATTATCATCAGTCCTAAATGTTTAAGTAGTTGCATAAATCTTCCATGTTCACAAATTAACATATTTCAAAGTGTTATATTGATACAAGTATAATTAATAAGATAAGCTAAAACATTTAGCACCTATTAACTACATAGATTTTAGCATACACTCACACAAATCTAACTATCCGTTATGGATATTTTACAAATCAATTTAATTTAAGCTTAGCGTCAGTTTTGGCAAATTCCGCCACGACAATCCGCGTTGCATCAGCAATTACTTGGTCATTAGCTTTCGCATCGGGTTTATTTTGAGTGAAATAAATTGCCAACACAATCGGTTGAGCTCCAGTTGGCCAAATTACGCCAACATCATTACTCGTGCCATATTTCCCAGTTCCAGTTTTATCACCGACTAACCAAGTTTTTGGCACACCTGCGCTAATTCGCGATTTACCTGTAGTATTATTCTTTAACCACCCTTGCAATTGCTCACGTTGTGTCGGAGCTAAAGAATTCCCAAGTACTAACGTTTGTAAACTATTTTGCATAGCTAACGGTGTTGTAGTATCACGCAAATCGCTAGGAATTGCCGAATTTAATTCAGGTTCTTTACGATCCAAGCGAAAAGAGTTATCCCCAATCTTACGCGCATATTCAGTCACGATTTTTGGCCCACCCAATTTCTTGAGTAGCTCATTCATTGCCAAATTATCGCTATAATTTAAAGCGGCTTGACACATCGCACCAACCGTCATACCTGTTGCCACATGTTTGCTCGCAATTGGTGCATAACCGCTCGCAGCCACATCTTGTTGCGTATAACGTAGATTAGTCGCAAGTAGCTTAGCATCAGTACTACTATTATGTAAAATTGCTGCAACCGCCATAACTTTACTCGTACTACACAGAGGAAAGCGCTCTTCACTTCGATATTCAATCCGTTGATTATTAACAGTATTAAGCGCAGCAACACCAAGCCGTCCACCAGCAGACGATTCTAATTGTGCTAATTGCTCTTGCACCGAATGTTGCTGGATTGGTTTGGTTAGCTCCACAGCTGATAAATTACTCGCACTAACAGACGTCGTCATAATTACAGTCAAGAGCAATGAGTATTTAAACAAACTAGAAATCACTAAACTAACCTCTTATAATAATTGAATTATTACAACACGCCTTTAGTTGATGGCAAATTATCACTGGTAATCGCAATTGATTGCTGCAACGCTTTAGCAAAGGCTTTAAATAAACCCTCAACCTGATGATGCGCATTCTCTCCAGTTACTTTCAAATGAATTGCGGCCTCCATTGAGTCTGCTAACGAATAGAAGAAATGCTCAACCATTTCTACAGGGAAATCAGCAATCATTGGTGTGGCAAACTTAGCCTCATACACCAACACCCCACGACCGCTTAAATCAATATTTGCACTCGCAAGACTCTCGTCCATCGGTACACTAAAACCATAGCGATTAATGCCACGTTTATTACCTAGTGCTTGTTTTAAAGCCTGCCCAAGCGTAATAGCAACATCTTCCACTGTATGATGATAATCAATGTGCGTATCGCCATCGGCAATTATTTTCAGGCTAAAACCGCCATGTTTACCTAACTGTTCCAGCATATGATCAAAAAAACCAATTCCTGTTTGAATTACAACGGGTGCAGTTTGATCCAAATTCACTTCCACAATAATTTTAGTTTCGTTGGTATTACGTACCACAATTGCGCTACGCTCAATTTTACTCACCACACCACCGACACCAAATGCAGCTAATAGCAAGTTATTTTCAGCATGGCTGGCAATGGTAACGCGCAATGTATTGGCAATATCTTTATGCCGATTACGCACGATAATTCCTTTAGCCAACAACTCTCGATAGGTTTTCGCCGCATCCGCCACTTGAATCAACAAGAAATTAGCATCGCTTGGATAAACCTTAATTCCAGCAACCGCTTGCAAAGCTTTAAAAACACGTTCACGTTCAGCTTTAAGGGTGTCAATCCGCTGCTGTGCCAAATAAAGACCCTGCGGCGCTAAGGTTTGCAACGCTACCCGAATACACGGCTCAGCCAATGGATAGGGTGCCATAACCTTACGAATCAACTCAATAATCTCTGCTTGCGCTAACACACTACCTAAGCGCACCCCAGCAAAAGCAAAGGCTTTGGACATAGTTTTCATTACCACCAAATTCGTATATTTAGCCATTAAGGCAATTGCCGATGGTATAGCGCTAAATTCTAAATAAGCCTCATCAATTGCAATTACAGTTTCAGGCAAAGCTTGTAACACATACTCAATTTGCGCCAAACTTAGTGAATTACCCGTTGGATTATTCGGCGTACATAAAAATACAATTTTAGTTTGCGCATCACAAAGTCCAATCAAAGCATCCAAATCTAAGGCAAAATCTGGCGCATCCCCAATCGCTAGCTCACGCGTTTCAATGCCATGAATATCGGCGGCAACTTTATAGTAGGAAAAGGTTGGTTTAGCCGTAACAATATTATCTTGATACGCAGTACAGAACACCCGAATCAATAACTCAATCCCCTCATCCATGCCACGACCAACAAAGATCTGCTCAGTTTTAACCCCGTAAAAAGTCGCCAAACGACTCAATAAATTAATTGGTTGTGGTTCAGGATAGCGATTTACCTGCGCCATGTCTGCTGTTTGTGGATATGGTACCCACGGGTTTTCATTCGCATCTAGTGCAATTAACCCGCTCGCATCCGCTAGTTCGGAACGCGCCGACACATAGGGTGCTAATTTTAAAATTTCTGGACGAACCTTTTTATTTAACCATTGCATTTATTTTCTCTTTCTTCTATGTCAGAATCATTACTCGCAGCGCTAATGCGCAAGCTTAAACAAACCACTTTATTTAGCAAAAAACTATTTAATTACTGGCAATCCATTCGCATTTACAGAATAACCAGCTGGCTTTTGTCCGCTAGTATAAATGATATCCGAACGACGATTTTTCGCCCGACCATCATCACTCGCATTAGAGAATTTCACCATTAATTTACCATTTGAAATGGCTTCAATCTGCTTAATGTTAACCCCTTTGCCAATCAAAGATTTTTTCACCGCATCCGCACGACGTTGTCCAAGCGCTAAATTATATTCAACCGAACCAGTATCATCGGTATTGCCTTCTACTCTAACACTTGCCGCACCATGACTAGCTAAATAATTAGCGTTACTATCAATCACCGCAGCATATTGCTCATCTACACTATATTGATCAACCGCGAAATAAACCGAATTAGTGGCGTGATCGGCATTAAGATTATTGTTAGTAATCGTAGCTGAATCTGCATCAGTGGCTGGATTATACATGTTACTACTTGATTCTGACTGACTCAGCGGCGTAATCGGTTGATTCGACGAGCTTGCGGCTTGGTTACTCGCACAGGCCATAAGCGATAAGCTCAATATGCCAATTGACCAAAATTTTTTATTCATTAGGATACTCCAATTTACTAAAACTAAATTAATTTACGTTGTGCTCAGCGCATTTCTACACAGCTGAGCAACTAAAATAACGCTGAAAGTTATATTATTACAACATAATAGAAAATCACATCAGCTCAGTGGCGATTAATTTCCTTATTTTTGCAAACTCGCTAAGCGTACCGTTACCGCATTTTTATGTCCATCCAAGCCTTCCAAATCAGCCAAAATTTCTACAGTTGGCCCAAGGTGACGAATTCCATCTTCAGATAAATTTTGATATGAAATTGACTTCATAAAGGCAATCACATCTAAGCCACTATACATTTGTGCATAACCATAGGTTGGTAACACATGATTGGTTCCGCTGGCATAATCACCAACCGATTCAGGTGTCCATGCACCAACAAATACCGACCCAGCATTCATAACTTGTGGCAAATAACTTTCCGCCGCTTCAATTTGTAAAATTAAATGTTCAGGCGCATATTGATTGGAAATCGCAAATGCTTCTGTCATATCCTCAGCAACAATCATTGCGCTTTTTGCCAAGGCTTGTTCAATAATTTCTTTGCGCGATAAATATGCGGTTTGGCGTACAACTTCAAGTTGAACTTGCTCCGCTAATTCTGCCGATGTTGTAACCAAAATAACTTGTGCCGCCACATCATGTTCAGCTTGGGCTAATAAATCACTCGCCACAAACACCGGATTAGCTTTATCATCAGCAATTACTAACACTTCCGATGGTCCAGCTGGCATATCCATTGCCGCACCTTGATGATGTTGTGCCGCTTGAATTTTAGCCTCAGTTACATATTTATTGCCTGGGCCAAATATTTTATAAGTTTTTGGAATTGACTCAGTACCAAAAGCCAAAGCTGCAACGGCTTGTGCGCCACCAACTTTATACACCGCATCAATGCCACACTCTTTAGCTGCAAATAAAATTGCGGGGTTGATCGTGCCATCTTTACTCGGTGGTGTTACCAAAATTTTGGTTGGACAACCCGCAATTTCAGCAGGAATTGCCAACATCAACATGGTTGACACTAACGGTGCGGTTCCACCTGGAATATATAAACCAACTTTTTCAATTGGGCGGAAAATTTTACCCAGTTTAGTGCCATTTTTTTCAAATTCAAATGGTTTCGGCGCACTAACGCTATGATAATGCCGAATATTTTCAATTGCGTCCAAAATGGCTTGCTTTTCAAGCGCAGACAAGGTTTCAATGCTCGCATATTCCTCAGGACTAACAACCAACGAGTCCAATTTAACCCCGTCAAATTTCTCAGCATAATCATACAACGCAGCATCACCACGCGCACGCACATCGTCAATAATCCCTTTAACTAAACTAGTTAATGCAGCATCATCGCTGCTACTGCTGCGACTTAAAACCTGTTCTTGTTCGCATGCATTTAATTTACTCCACGTTACTACTTTCATTCTATCAGCTCCCTTAAAATTAATTTTTTAAAATCACCTTACTCTTAGGCAATCTTTCCGTTAATATTGTTTAATTGTTGATTCTCGTGATAAAAATCATCAATAATAATTTTTCTTCAGATCCTTCTTAACATTCTTTAGCATTTTGCCAAAATCTTTGCTCTTCTTGCGCTTCTCTACAGCGGTTAATTCAAAATAAGTATTTTCTTTTTAAACTTAAACGCGAGTTGCCATCATGTCGAAAATTAGCGATTTTTTCGCCAGGTTATTTTGTCATGTATAAAAATCAGCAAATTCTATACACGTTAATTTCTCGTGTATAAATTTTACGCTTTTTTATACACGTTATTTATTCGCATCACTGAGTAATTCAAATAGACTATGGTTAATATAATAATTACTTTTACCTATTTTTTGCATACTTAACAAGCCTAATTCGCTCAACTTATCCAAATATTTTCTAGCTGTATGGCGATGTACAGCCAAATCATCTTCAATAAATTTAATCTTGGTATATGGATATTTAAACAAACTATCAAGTAATTCTTTGCTATAAATATTTGCCGCATCCATCTGAATTTTTTGCTGAAAATCATTCATTAATTGCTTAATCTGGCGGATTAATTCAACGGTCTGCCTAGAGGTAACTGAAACCCCAGTAAGCATCCAAATTACCCACTCATTCCAATTATTGCCTACTCGCACCGTCTGCAATAAACGATAATAATTCGCTTTATTCTGATTAATATAACGGCTCAAATATAATACTGGAATATCCAATAACTGCATATAAACCAGATATAAAATATTGATAATCCGCCCAGATCGTCCATTCCCGTCATAAAATGGATGAATGCTCTCAAACTGATGATGAATAATCGCCATTTTAATCAATGGATCAACATCATGCAATTCGGGCAAGTTAATATATTTATCCAAATTCGACATTAACTCAATAATGTCCTGTCGGTTTTGTGGCGGCAGATAAACGACTTTACCAGTAGAATTTTTGAGGGCAGTACCCATTAATTTACGAAATCCAGATTTATTGGGTTCCAATATTGCCTGTATCTCAAGAATATGGTTGCTGGTTAATAATTGATGTTGATTGATTAACTTATAACCATGTAACAACGCAGCAGCATATTGTTTTACCTCTTTTGCAGCAATATTTTTAATTCCATCGTCAATCTGTGATTTAAATAAATCATCTTGCGTAGTGACAATATTTTCAATCGCAGAACTCTCTTTAGACTCCTGCAAACTCAGCGTATTGATCAAAATATCACTATTAGGAATAGTTTTTGACTCACCCTTTAATTCAGCCAATGCTCGTGAAGCTAAATTTAGCGCGCGCAAAATCGCAGGATCATCAAAATTATACTCTGGTGGTAAATTTGTTAGTTTATGCATTAAAAATTATCCATTAAAATCATACAGTTCCAGCGGTGACTAGTCTCATTTTAATAAATTGCGCTTCATCATGATGATTATATACAAAATTCAGGGGCATATTGCAATGTTCCACATAGTTTAGATAAAGCTCCATCTTGTAGCTCATAGATCATAAAACATTCGCGAGGCACGTCAAAAGGCGTCAACAGATTATAATCAGCAGCTAATTTACAACCAAATCGTGGATAGTAATCTGGATGACCAATAATTACTATCGAAGCATAACCTAATTTTTTTGCACGCTTAAAACTATTCAGTACTAATTGACTGCCAATACCATTTTTTTGATAATCAGGATGAACCGAAAGCGGTGCTAATGCCAGCGTAATATGTTCTTTTTCACCAGCGATAAACTTTGCGCAGCTATACAAAATATGACCAACAATATTACCCCCAATCTCTGCAACCAGCGATAACTCAGGAATAAAAGAATCGCTGTTACGTAATCTGGCCACCAGCAGATGCTCTTGATGCTCACTAATCTCTAAATCAGCAAATGCCTTTTCAGTCAGATTTTCCACTGCCGAATAATCTTGTGGTTGTTCTTCTCGAATGACTATATTTTCCAATTGTACCAACTCCTATTTTCATTATTATCCGTTTAATTTAATTTTAAAACAGATTATTTCACGATTGAGCCACCAATACTTATGCACGGTAAAGATAGCGGTAGCATTAACTTATCTCCAAGCTATTCCATCATTTTTTCAATTGGCAACACCAAAATTGAAGATGCGCCGATGCTTCTTAATTTAGCAATCGTATCCCAAAACACACCTTCTTTACTAACCACATGCACAGCAACTTTATTATCCGAGCCATGTAAATGCAGCACGGTTGGCGATTCACAGCCTGGTAAAATCTCTTTCAATTTGCTTACATTATCTTTATCAATGTGTAACATAATGTATTTACTATCTTTTGCATCAATCACACTTTGCAAACGATAAATTAATTCCTCCGTGCGTTGACGAATTTCATTACTCGCCGAACGTCGTCCAATTAAAACTGCTTCGCTTTCTAAAATAACTTCCAATTCAACTAAGCCATTTTCTTTTAGCGTTGTACCCGTGGAAACTAAATCACAAATCGCATCCGCAATCGCAATTTTTGGCGCCAATTCTACCGAACCATGCATAACCAAAATCCGCGCTTTAACTTGATGTTTATTCAGAAAATCACGCAAAGTTTCTGGATAAGATGTGGCGATAGTTTTACCCGCTAAATCTACAACAGTTTTAATCTCAGAGTCATGCGCTGCAGCGATGCTTAAACGACAAGCCGCAAATTTCAATTTCGCCATAATCTCTAAATCATGCTCGGGATTTTCCAAAATATATTCAATGTAACCATTTTCGCCAACAATTCCAATATCACTAGCATTACTATCGACAAACCCAGGAATATCATCATCACGAATCATTAAAAAATCGGTATTCATCTCTTTAGATTGAATTAAATAATGATTTTTGGCTGGACGCAATTTAAAACTGCATTTATTTAATAAATCTAAACTACCCTCAGATAATTTACCCGATTTTTGTAAAGCTACCCGTAAACGTTTTTGCTCAGTCATCTGTGACTACTCCACTTTAAAATTTTAATTTTTATAATTATATGAACCGAATTTGTAAATTCAACTTAAAGTAATATTTACCATTAACTTCATAGACTACTCCAAAATCATGTCTTGAACTACTTGCTGTTTCAAGTTTAGTATTTGCAAACAAGTAATCTTCAAATTGGTTTCTATTATAGACATGATAACATAAAATACCCCCTGATTCTTTTACAACTAAATACCCACCTGTTGCATCATAAACACCATTCCAAACTTTTGATGGCATCATCCCCAAAGCAATGTCCGTTAAAAATCTCTTAATCTTATATTCATAAAACGAGTGATTAAATTGTAAATCATAACTTAGTGGATTTAAAGCACCGACGTTGTCCACCAAATTTTTGACAGAATTAAAGTTAGTTGTATAAAAACATTTAACCACTTCTGCTAAAATATTAGGTAATAAACTATCAATTAGAACTAAATTATTTTTAAAAATATTCTGCTCTAGCGCCACAAAATGAAGATCACCACCAAGCTCTTTTATTTTCTCAAGCCGATCTTTAATCTTGCTTTTTGTAGAAATCGCATTAATCATTTGAATATCATTACTACTTGGAGAAAAACCTAATACTTCATAAATAAAATTAGTCGTTTTCCCCGCATTTAAAAGCGTCGCACTACCACCAAGTTGAGACTTTATACTAAAGCCCAATTCAGCGGACTGATTAATTCTCTTATCATGAATTACTATGCGAATATCTGTTTTTGTTGTAGATTTAGCTTTTAATGATGAACAGTTTATCGACGTCATAAATTCTTCAATTTCAGGCAGACTAAATGCACCAGTAGCCTCTTTAATCTTAGCGAGCAATTTAACCGCTTGCGTAGAAAAATCACAAACAGGAATGCGTAACTCTTCTACCCCACCAGTTATAACAACTAAATCGCCAGTAATTTCATATTCAAAATTCTGACCACTCTCATTTCTAATAATTTTTATAATTGGGTAAAATACATTCGCAACTTGATTCAGTTCAGAATCACCAGTAACTAATTTTTTATCACTAAGTAATTTAAACAGAGCATATATTTCGCTCCATTCGCCTTTATTTCCTGAGATCATGATCGCAAAGTCCAATCGTTTCAATAAGTTTTTTTGCAGTTGCACGAATTGCTGGCACTGCAACTGAATTACCAAATTGTTTATAGGCTGACGCATCAGCTACAGGAATAATATAACTATCAGGAAATCCTTGTAGTCGCGCCCATTCGCGCGGGGTCATTTTACGAATTCCTTGCCTATTAACCACACCCTTAATATGCGTTGTGGGCGTAAAATCGGTAATCCTATTATCGATAACCAAATTTCTCTCTCGCCCCATCCCACCAACAACAATTGCGTTAGCAACGCCATCATCGGCTATTATTTCATAACCGAAACCATTTCCTTTACTTTCATGGCGAGCTTTATGATTAACCAATGTTTGTAAATATTGCGTAGAAAGGTAATATTTAGTTGGTGGAACACTTTTTTCTTTAACATCGCTAAAGATTGCACTCTGATCTTCTGGGCTAGGATAATCAAAATTTGAAATATTCAAATCTCCGCGAATCCCAATGATATATAACCTTTCACGATTTTGTGGTACTCCAAAATTTCTTGCATTTACAACCTCTGGATCTGGAACATAATAACCTAAATCATTTCTAAGTACATTTAAAATGGTCTCTAGAGTTTTACCTTTATCATGGCTTCTTAAACCTTTAACATTTTCCAGAAAAAGAGCTTTGGGTTGTTTAGCTTGAATAATTTCAGCAACATCAAAAAATAAGGTTCCTCGAGTATCATTAAAACCACCCCGTTTACCTGCTATAGAAAAAGCTTGGCATGGAAACCCAGCGCATAAAATATCAAACTCAACAGGAACGTGGCTTTTAGTTATGTCCAGTGTAAGATCACCAAATGGCGTTTCTCCAAAGTTAGCTTTATAGGTTTTTTGTGCTTCTTTATCCCATTCACTACTAAAAACACAAGTCCCCCCCAAACTTTGCATGGCAATTCTAAACCCACCAATGCCAGCAAATAAGTCTATAAACTTAAATTTATACTCTTTAGGATTAGGGAATGGAACATCCTCAACATTACAAAACAAATCATCACGCATCATTATCATTCCACACACTAAACTCTATTCTAATAAAACATGCACTACAGAGATTAAATATTATTGATTACTTTTAGCACTTGTTGCTGCAATTCAATATTTGCACAGGCTAAACATTGACCATTAAATTCGCGCGTTAATGGATTACCCTGCCAATCGCTAATTACACCACCACTTGCAGTGATAATCGGTATCAATGCCGCCACATCATAATACTGCAAATCTGCTTCCATAATTATGTCAATGTGCCCTGAGGCCAATAAACCAAAGGCATAGGCATCGCCACCAAACGCCGTCAAGCGCACTTGTTGCCGCACACGCTCAAAGCACTCACGTTCATAATCGCTAGTAAACATGTATGGCGTGGTCGCATTTAAACGCACATCACTCAATTGTTTCACTGAGCTGGTGGCTAAATTTTGCCCATTTAATTGCGCCACATTACCAGCTAAAGCACTAAACCGTTCTTGGCTAATCGCTTGATCAATCACACTCAAAAGTGGCACATCATTGTGCAATAATGCCACTAACGTGGTAAAAGTTGGTTTACCCGTAGAAAATGCCACCGTGCCATCGATCGGATCTAACACCCAACAATATTCGGCACTCTCCGCACTATTTGCAAATTCTTCACCAATAATTCCATGCTCTGGATAATGCTGTTTAATCAGCTCGCGTAAACGCAATTCAATCTCACGATCAGCGATTGTCACAGGGGTTTTATTTTCTTTGCTATCAATTAGCAATGGTTGCCGAAAATATTTACGGCTAATTTTAGCCGCTTCATCGGCCAAAAAATTGGCAAATTCAAATAACTCGGTAGATAAATTTCTTGACACGGAATGCACCTTCTAATATTACGGCGTAACGGTTTTATTGCGATGACGCTCGGCAATAACTTCGGCGATATCGTCCAAATTCATGCCCTGGGCATGTAATAATACCAATGAATGATAAATTAAATCGGTCATTTCACCGAGGTAATCTTCACGCGTTTCAGCCAATGCGGCAATCACCACCTCAACTGCTTCTTCACCAACTTTTTGTGCAACTTTATTCAAGCCACGCGAAATTAATTTATGCGTATAACTATTTTCAGTTGGATTAGCAATCCGATCTTGAATTACCTGATCAACCATCCCGATGTGGCTTAACCCGGGTAATTTTTGCTGACTAAAACACGAGGTGCTACCCGTATGACAAGTTGGACCGCATGGGCGCGCCATTACCAAAATAGTGTCTTGATCACAATCGATAAAAATATCTTGCAATAATAGATAATTCTCACTAGTTTCACCCTTAACCCACAAACGCTGTTTGCTACGGCTAAAGAACGTTACTTTCTTAGTTTGCAAGGTTTGCTCTAATGCTTCTTTATTCATATAACCCAGCATCAAAACTTGCAACGTTGCGTTATCTTGCACCACCACAGGAATCAAGCCATCTGGGCTTTTGTTAAAATCAATTTTATTAATATCTTGTATCATCTGTTTTCCTTGTTTTTAATAATTGTTCGCTAGGCGCATTTATGATTTAATTCTAACACTCTAACAATGAAAGCCTATAATTATCGACGTACCGCAATTCCCGCCGTAGCTAAATAATCTTTCAAGTCCGCAATTGCCATAATTCCCTTATGAAATACCGATGCCGCCAAGCCGCCTGTGGCTTTAGTTTGCACAAATAAATCTTTAAAATGCTCCATTTCACCAGCACCACCCGATGCAATTACGGGTATAGTTACCGCCTCAGCTAATAACCGAGTTTGCTCCAAATCATAACCCTTGCGCACGCCATCTTGATTCATACAATTCAGTACAATTTCACCAGCACCACGCTCCATTACTTCTTTCGCCCACGCCAAGGTATTGCGACGTGATTTAAGCGTCTTTTTCTCATCACCAGTGTATTGCAAAACTTGATATTCGCCATCTTGGTTCCAGCTATCAATTCCAATTACCACGCATTGACTACCAAAACGCTTGGCTAATTCCTCAATCAGCGCTGGATTTTCTAAGGCTGGGGAATTAATTGAAATTTTATCTGCACCATTCGCCAGCACCTCTTCCGCCATTGCAAGCGAACGAATCCCACCAGCCACGCAAAATGGAATATTAATTTGCTTTGCCACTTCACGCACCCATTGACGATCATTATTTTTAGCATCACTGCTCGCGGTAATTGCATAAAACACCAACTCATCTGCACCAGTTGCCGAATAACGCGCAGCAAGCTCTAAAATATCTCCAACAACTTCATGATTACGGAATTGAACACCTTTTACCACTTGCCCATTACGGACATCTAAACACGGAATAATGCGTTTTTTTAACATAATTTGCTCTAAAATAATCTCGAATCTAATTCAGCTAAACCTTAAATTTAATTAATCTAGCTACCTCTATAATTGCTTATAAACCTTTAATTTTACCATATTACGTCAAATCAATTAAGGCTATTATGCCATTTGACTTTAGCTTCAACGATGGCTCAATTACAAAATTTAGCACGAAAACCACTCACTTCGCCAGAACCAAAATAATCGCCACAGAAATACCCAACGATAAAATAATATTACAGAACCCCAAAATAGAAATTTTATCTATTGTTAATTCTCGCCATCATCACTTACAATGACGACTCACCAAGAATAATTTTGTCTTTAAAGAGGTATCATGAAAAAATTTATTAATAATCTAGCTAATCTTCCTGTCGCCGTATCTGGATTAGCGCTTGGAACCGCTGGAATTGGCAATGTTTTAGCCATTGAGGTTCATTCCAATCTGCGCTATATTTGCGCTGCAATTGCTGCACTGATTCTACTCGTTGTGGCTATCAAACAATTGGCACACCCAGGTCTCTTATGGCGAGAAATTGCACACCCAGTCTTAGGCAGTTTCATTCCTGCATTTGATATGTGCTTAATGGTACTTGCCGATATTCTTGCCAATTTCTCGTTACTAAGCGGACAAATAATTTGGTACTTTGCAATTGTTTTGCACCTAATTTTTGCGGCTAGCTTTATTTATCACCGCATTCGTGATTTTGACTTAAACCATATGCTACCTAGTTGGTATATACCACCTGTGGGAATAATCGTAGCTTGTGTGACAGGCAGCAATATGCATGCACCGATGATCACGCAAATAATTTTCTACCTAGGTTTCGTCTTATACTGTGGAATGTTGCCAGTTATGATGTATCGTCTAATTTTTGGTGATCGTATTAATGACACACAATTACCTGCTTTCGCGATTATGGGCGCTCCTGCAAGTTTATGTTTAGCTGGCTATTTGACTGCCTTTAGTCAACCAAACCCAATGATAGTTGGTTTTTTATTAGCACTCGCTTTAATGATGACATCTTTGGTTTATATTTCGATGATTAGAATTAATGCATTCACAATTACTTTCATTCCAATTTATGCATCATTTACTTTTCCAATGGCAATTGGTTCAACCGCATTGATTAAATATTCTCGTTATATTGGAATTAATAGTGATGCAGGACAATTCTGGCATACGCTTGGTGTGGTTGAGATGACTGCCGCAGTGGTTGTAATTAGCTGGGTTTTAGTAAAAATGACTAGCGTCGTTACCAAAAATGTAATTCTTGCCTAATTAAAAACCAACCTTAATTTACTACCTATTTAGCAGATGCAAAGTTACTCCAACGGATAATACCTGAAGTAACTTTGCATTAATTGATTACCTAGCAAATCAAACCCTAAAAAATCTAATTTCACCGCAAAATAGATAAAACTATAAGCCGTTTAATTTCGCAATAAGACGAATGAATTTTAACTAAAGGCAGAACCAATTACTAGCACTCAACTGAACTAGCTTAATATACTTAATTTAAATTCAGCCATGCATTCTTAGCCTAAGCAGATAATCAACGCTCATTATGCAAAGCATTATAAAATAATCGCTGCTCACGTAAATCTAAACACAAAGGTTTTACTGAACAAATAAATTTTCTTAAGGAACTCAATGAACCATACTCAACATCTTTCAAAAATTAAAATCATCAGTTTTGGATTAATTATCCTGCTTTTACTTGGTCTAAACTACACCAATTTCAGCTTTAAGCATTTCCTACCTGGGATTGCCCTAATCTGCGGGATGTTCTTAACTGGCATCCAAAATGATGAATTTTTGACTCATCAATCAAAGCTGTTATCAAGTAAAGTTCTCAGCTATGCGATAATCTTTTTAGGCTTTGGCTTTAACTTAGGCAATATCTTGAAAGCTGGTGCGGCAGGATTGGGTTACACCGTCATTAGTATCTGTGGAACGTTATTGGTGGGTTTATTGATTGGGCGGATGTTAAAAAATAATGGCAAAATTTCAATGTTAATTAGCTCAGGCACCGCAATTTGTGGCGGTAGTGCAATTGCGGCAATAGCTCCAGTTATCCGCGCATCGCATGAACAAACGGCAGTTGCAATGGGCGCAGTTTTCTTGCTCAATGCAGTAGGATTAATTTTATTTCCATTTATTGGCCATCATCTCGAATTAAGCCAAACTCAATTTGGTTTACTCGCTGCGCTGGCAATTCATGACACCTCTTCGGTCGTTGGTAGCACTTTATCTTATGGTCCAGAAGCGCTAATGGTTGGAACCACTGTAAAATTGGTTCGCGCATTATGGATTATCCCAGTTAGCCTAATTATAGCAATTGTCTATGCACGCCAAAATAAGCATGAAGCTGGACACGGTAAAACCAAAAAACCATGGTTTATTCTATGGTTCATCTGCGCATCACTTCTAGTGACACTTTTCCCGGGCTTAAATCAAGCTGGGCAACATCTCAAGGAATTTGGTGAATCATTATTTATCGTCGCACTATTCTTAATTGGTTATAACGTTTCATTTAAAAATCTTAAAGCAGTTGGTGCTCCAGTTTTAATTCAAGCCGTGACACTCTGGATAATCGTATCAATTTTAGTAATTAGTGCCTTAAAACTGGGTTGGTTACACTAACCTTATTGAGATTCCAACGCACATCGCAGACAAGCCTCTTCTCTCACAAAAGGCTTGTCTTTATTAGTTTAACCCCTCATCATTAACTCCATCCACAGAATAATTTAACTATACTCTCAACACAACCCTGCGAAATTAAATTCAAACTCCCAAATGCTGGTAAAATGATGCATCAACATTTTTTGATGGAGATTATCATGACTGCAACTAAAGCTAAAATTAGCCCACAATTCAAAGAGCTAAGTATTACGCAAGCTCAAAAAGTAAAATTAAACAAACATCCGAGTGATTATAAAGCGCATGAAGTTAAAAAAGCTGGTAAGAAAAAAGCCCACCTCATCGCTGGTGATATATTGGAACAAAGTCGTAACGCATTAATTACCGCTCATGAAAAGCTCTGGGCTTGCAAAAAATATGGTGTCTTAATCGTATTGCAAGGCATGGATACAGCGGGTAAAGACGGTACAATTCGGCATATTTTAAGTGGAATCAATCCACAAGGCTGCCGCGTAGCAGGATTTAAAGTTCCAACTACGGAAGAACACTCACACAATTTTTTATGGCGTTATCAAAAGGAAGTTCCCGCACGTGGTGAAGTGGTAATTTTTAACCGCTCACATTATGAAGATGTTTTAGCGGTAAAAGTTCACCCTGAATATATGGAGCAACTACCCGAAGAATTATCCTTCAAGAAAAATAAAAAATTCTGGGATAGCCGTTATGAAGACATCAATGCTTTTGAACATCATTTAGCCCGCAATGGCATTTTGGTTTTAAAATTCTTTTTACATATTTCTAAAGATGAGCAAAAAAATCGCTTGCTTGAACGCTTAACCTTAGAAGAAAAATATTGGAAAATTTCTCCAGCTGATCTCAAAGAGCGCCAATTTTGGGAACAATATAGCAGCGCATATGAAGATTTGCTCTCTCAAACTGGACATGAATATGCCCCATGGATAATAGTTCCTGCAAATGATAAGAAAATTGCCCGCGCAATTATAGCGAATGTCATTGCCGATGCAATTAATGGTTTGGATATAGATTTTCCCAAACTAACCACTGAGGCAATTCAAGAATTAAAACTAGCTAAAGTTGCATTAGAAAAAGAATCTAACCTTTAAACTGGCTTATCCCCGTAGTCGTAAAGAGGTCACAATGTGACCTCTTTAATCAGAGCGATGAAGAATTATAATCCAACTCGTGACTAAACAATCAAGACCAATTCAGTAATAGCACTTTTATGTGCGATAAAACGCGCCAAAGTAAACAGCCAATCCGATAAGCGATTTAAATACGCCTGTGCGCTACAAGCAAAAGCAAACTCTCGGCTGACACGAACCAACCGCCGTTCCGCTTTACGACAAATTGTGCGGCTAATATGCGTGACCGCAATGGCTTGACTACCAATTGGATAAATAAAATTAGTTAATGGCGCTAGTTCAGCGCTCATTACATCAATTGATTGTTCAAGCGCTGTAATCTGAAAACTAAGTTCAAGGTCAGCAAAATTTTTTGCACCCGCCAAATGCGCATTTAAAATAAATAGATCATGAATAATTTGCAACAGATAATCTTGAATCTGAATATCACTATGCAAACTATGCACTAACGCCAAATTAGCACTCAGCTCATCCAAGTCACCAATTAAATCCAAGCGTGCGTCATCCTTAGTGGTTCTAGTTCCATCATATAAGCAGGTCTCACCTTGGTCACCAGTTTTAGTATAAATCTTCATCTATTTGAGCCTTATGAATATGATGCATAATTACCGCAAAGATACAAATCAACACAACTATCACCAAGAAAATTAAACTGGTGGTTGAATCAGCCAATAGCATTAAACCACAAATAATTACCGCAATGACTAGTGCAATAATCGGTAAAATTGGAAAAAGTGGCGCTTTAAACGAGTGTTCTTGTGCACCTTTATGGGCAAATTTAAGTTTAATAAATGCGGCCAATGACAAAGCATAAACAAAAACCGCACCTAAACCAGAAATACTCACGAGAATTGCAGTCTGATTACTCAGTGCGCAAACTATACCGATTACACAACACAGAGCAATTGAATTAACTGGCGTTAATAATTTTGGTGCAACATAACTTAATTTCTTGGGTAATAGCCGAGCACGTGACAAGGCAAAAACTTGCAGTGAGGCGCCAAAAATAATTCCATGAAATGATGCAATTAAACCAAAGACACCAAAATAAATCATCATCAAAGTTAACCAGCTATCACTTGAACTAACCGCCGCCAAAACTTTAGGTAAGGCATCATTGCCATTAATTAAAATTGAACTTGGTAAAATCCCTGTAGCACAAATTATCACCGTTAAAGCAAACACAATTAAGGTAATAATTGCAGTAATTAATCCACGTGGGATGGCTTTTTCTGGGTTTTTAACCTCTTCAACACACATCGCCACACCCTCAATTCCTAGAAAAAACCAAATTGCAAAAGGTAATGCCGAATAAATTTGACTAAAAATACTGGCATCTAGCTGTGGACTGGATATAATATTTGCAAGATTAATTTGCGGTAAAGTTGCGCCAAAAAAGATCAGCAACACCACACTGGCAACTACCGTTACAATTAACTCCAGCGTTGCGGCAAAAGCCACTCCTGTACAATTCAGTATTCCAAACAAGACAAAAAATGCCACCGTAACATAAACTTCATTAAACGCAGGAATGACATAATGTACAAACGAACCAATCGCTAAACCAATTGCAGGGGGTGCAAATAAAAATTCAATTAAGGTTACCGCTCCCGCTAAAACTCCAATTTTATGTCCAAATGCTGCGGAAACAAATGAAAATGGACCACCACTATTCGGTACCATTGCAACTAATTCCGTATAACAAAAAATAAAGCTCAAATAAAATAACCCAACGAAAGCTACCACTCCCAACATAATTAGCGCTGACGAATTAATCAAACCATAATTCCAGCCAAAATAATCCCCGCTAATTACCAAACCAACGCCCATCGCCCAAATATGTACAGCCGTTAAGGTCTTTTTCAAATGAACATTATGCGTCATGGCTAATTCCCTTTAAGGCTTGGTTAAATAAATCTAACGAAAAATCATCCTTTAAACTCACCCCAGAATAACCTAATTCAAAGGCTTTATGCACCAAATATGCAACTTTTTGCGCGGCTTGGCGATGACTTAAGCCATTTTGATGAATATTGGAAATACAATTACGTTGCTCATCGGTACTATCAATTTTTGAACCATGGGTAAAATAAATACTCATGCTATCATTCGAACTTAAACCAGGACGTTCACCAATCAAATTAATTACCACTTTAGCTTTAAATACCGCGTTCACCTTATCGGCAAAAGCCACCCGCGTACGCTTGGACAAAATAATTGGCGCTAAACTCCAGCCAAACTCATTCAGTAATGGTAACAATTCACCTAAAAAACCCACCGCTTGATTTTCAATCGCGGCAGAAGATAAGCCAGATGAAATCACAATCAGAATATCCTGATTTAAATCACTCGGGTGGTTAATTAATGCCTCCCTTAATTCAGCTTGCGACGCGGTACTTAACGCACGCCCCAAATCCGGACGAGTTAAAAACTCATCGAGGGAATTAGCACACGAACTCGCCGTATAAAGTTTAGTTTGTCCTTTGCTTAACTCATCAATCGCAGTAAGATCATGGGCTAATTTAACCAAATCGATATCACTTAACACCGCATCTTTAGCCTGCGCAAAATCAAGTTGAAACTCCAACCAATTTTTGGTTAACGTATGCCCGCCACTGTGTCCAATGGCAATGCGTGCATTGGTATATTTAGTTAGATTACTAATCACCCGATCATTATTCGCCTCGAATAACTGTTCTTTTAATTGTAGTTTAGTCATAGCCTGTCCTTGTTGCTTTATGCTTGAAGCAAATAATTTAATTGTTGAAAATTAGCTTTATGAATTAATTGCCCATCCCAAATTTGCTGACGCTTGAGCCAAGCTTCAAATTCTGGCGCAGGTTTCAAACCCAGCACATTTCGCAAATAAATCGCATCATGAAAAGAGGTACTTTGATAATTCAACATAATATCATCGGAGCCAGGAATACCCATAATAAAGCTACACCCCGCCACCCCCAATAACGTTAGTAAATTATCCATATCATTTTGATCTGCATCCGCATGATTGGTATAGCAGACATCACAGCCCATTGGCAAGCCAAGCAATTTGCCACAAAAATGATCTTCTAAGGCCGCACGAATAATCTGTTTGCCATTGTATAAATATTCGGGTCCAATAAAGCCAACTACCGTATTCACTAACAACGGCTTAAATTCACGTGCCACCGCATATGCACGCGTCTCAATCGTTTGCTGATCCACGCCATGATTCGCATTTGCAGATAACGCACTACCTTGACCAGTTTCAAAATACATATAATTTTGCCCACGATTCAATTCGCGCCCTAATTCAAAGGCTTCGTGTAACACCTCCAATGAAACACCAAAACTACGATTAACACCTTCACTACCACCAATGGATTGAAAAAACAAATCCACTGGAATTTTTTTCTTCGCTAAAAGAATGCTGTTGGTAATATGCGTTAAGACACAGCTTTGAATTGGTGCATCAATCGATTGACGAACACCATCAAGCATCGTAATTAATTGCCCTAATTGGTTAATATCATCGGTAGCAGGATTAATTCCAATTACCGCATCACCACTAGCATACATTAAACCCTCAATAATGCTTGCAGCTATACCAGCTTTGTCATCAGTTGCGTGATTGGGTTGCAAGCGGGTTGATAACCGCCCTTTTAGACCGATGGTGCTGCGAAATTTAGTCACAACCTCACACTTTGCGGCCACGGCAATTAAGTCTTGATTACGCATAATTTTACTCACCGCCGCCACCATTTCAGGAGTTAAAGCGCTGCGCAAATCTTCTAAAACCAAACCATTGCATTCATAGGAAAGTAAGTAATTACGTAGTTCACCAACGCACAAACTGCTAATATTTTGAAATTTTAACAAGTCATGCTGTTTAATGATCAAACGCGAAACTTCGTCAATTTCTGGATCGATTACAAACTGTTGTGTAAACGTTTTTAATGGCAAATCAGCAAGCAGCATTTGTGCCGCCACCATTTCAGAGAGTGATTCAGCTGCAATACCCGCTAATTTATCACCAGAGCGTAACGGAGTGGCTTTAGCCATTAAATCCTTTAAATCATTGAATTTATATGCTTTATTTTTTAAATTTATTTTATACATTTAATTTCTCAATTAAAACCAACGTTACTTTAATTCCAATATTTCATCATCACTAAATAATCTTGAGCGTGTCAAAAATCTTAATCCAGTTGCGCCATCTAAGGAAAACATCCCACCATTGCCAGGCACGACATCAATAATCAACTGCGTATGCTGCCAATATTCAAATTGACTTTTGCTCATATAAAATGGCACGTCACCAATTTCACCAAGTAAAACATCCACATCGCCAAGCATAAATTCATTTGCCGAAAAGCACATTGGCGCACTCCCATCACAACAACCTCCCGATTGATGAAATAGCAAATTACCGTGTTCCTGCTGCAACCGCGCAATTAACTCTAACGCGGCATCCGTGGCAATGACTCTTTGAATTGTCATAATTATTCAACCTTAAATACAAAAGCTGGCACCAAGTACCAGCTTGAGAAGATAAACTTAATTAGAAAAAGCCTAATGCATTTGGGCTGTAACTAACCAATAAATTCTTAGTTTGTTGATAATGATCCAACATCATTTTATGCGTTTCACGACCAATCCCAGACTGTTTATAACCACCAAACGCAGCATGCGCAGGATAGGCATGATAACAATTGGTCCAAACTCGCCCAGCTTGAATTCCTTTACCCATTCTAAATGCACGACTACCATCACGGGTCCAAACTCCAGCGCCTAGGCCATACAATGTATCATTAGCAATTTCTAATGCTTCAGCTTCATCTTTAAACGTTGTAACAGATAAAACTGGTCCAAAAATTTCTTCTTGGAAAATGCGCATTTTATTGTGCCCTTTAAATACAGTTGGCTGAATATAATAACCGCTCGCTAAATCATCGGTTAAAACATTCCGTTGACCACCAATTAAGCACTCTGCACCTTCTTGTTTACCAATCTCAATGTAGGCTAAAATTTTCTCCATTTGCTCTTGCGAAGCTTGCGCACCAATCATGGTTGATTTATCTAAAGGATTCCCTTGTTTAATTGCAGCAACTCGTTTAATTGCGCGTTCCATAAAAGCTTCATAAATTGATTCTTGAATTAAAGCCCGTGATGGACAAGTACAAACTTCACCTTGATTTAGGGCAAACATTGCAAAACCTTCAAGAGCTTTATCAAAATAAGCATCATCCGCACTCATAATATCTTCAAAGAAAATATTTGGTGATTTACCGCCGAGTTCTAATGTAACTGGAATAATGTTTTGTGAAGCAACTCAAAAGTTAATCAATCACACAAAAGATATATTAGAATCTGAGATTAAAGAATTAGATCAATATCTAACAGGTGATGTGTATGGTTATGAAATCATTGATGTTCGTACTGAAGAGCATATTGAATCATGCTGGGCTATATATGGCTTGGATTATGTTGAAGAGGAGATTAATCAAATACTAAACAGAATAGATAAAGATTTATTTACTCAAGCTGCATAATAATTAACACAAAACAATCCAGCTGTGATATACTTATGGATGGTTAACTTAAATTTAATAAAAAGGAAAAATAATATGAATAAACAAATCGCTTATGTAATTGAATCAAATGGTACTACTGAGTTTTTTAATAGCAATGGCCAGCTAATTACAAATCTTGGTGGGAAATGTTTATCTTATACTTCTAACTCTGCTACAATGCTATGGGGTAATAGAAGAGATGTATTTAAATTTGACCTCCAAGGCCGCACCACAATTATTAGAAGTGATAATGTTTAATTAACTTAATCAATTAACTAAATAATTTAATCAAGGAAATATAAAATGCAAAATAAACCATATCAAATCAATATCTTAATTAACAGATTAAATTTGTTCAGCCTCATTGATTACGTAAATATTGCATAATCAACCGCCCAGTTGTAGTTTCACCAGTAAAGGATACTTTATTGATGCGACTATTTGAGGCTAACGGTTTACCAGCTTCTAAACCAAAACCGTTGACAATATTTAACACACCCGCGGGTAATAAATCTCCAACTAACTCCATCAAAACTAAAATTGAAGCGGGCGTTTGTTCAGCTGGTTTTAATATTACACAATTACCAGCCGCCAAAGCTGGAGCTAATTTCCAGGCGGCCATCAAAATAGGGAAATTCCATGGAATAATTTGTCCAACTACACCCAAAGGCTCATGGAAATGATAGGCCATCGTTTCATGATCAATTTCACCGATACTGCCCTCTTGAGCGCGAATACAACCTGCAAAATAACGGAAGTGATCAATTGCCAATGGAATATCTGCTGCCAAGGTTTCACGTAATGGTTTGCCATTATCGATAGTTTCAGCGATTGCAATTAATTCCAAATTTTGTTCCATGCGATCGGCGATTTTATTTAAGATATTTGCGCGATCCGTAGTTGAGGTTTTAGCCCACGCAGCTTTGGCACTATGCGCAGCATCCAATGCAGCTTCGATATCTTTAGCATTTGAACGCGGAATTTGACAAAACACTTGCCCCGTCAAGGGTGTAACATTGTCAAAATATTGACCATCAATTGGCGCAAGCCATGTTCCACCAATAAAATTGGCATACTTAGTTTTATATGGATTAGTTAAGCCCAAATTCGATAAATTTGCAAAAGACATTGACATACTCCTAAAATCATTAAAGTTTTATTTAACTAGTCATCCAAGAAGGTTAGATGTTAGCGCTAACAGAAGCGATAGTAGCACATGCCTTACAACTTAACTCAACTATCCATCATGCAATGCAATAAAAACATCGTCAGATCTGAGGATTAACCGTACTAAACACCAATATTAGACACCAAATAACTCATTCCATCTAGCTTAAAACCCTGCTAAATAATAATGAATTATACCGAGTATTAAATTATCAACAATTTCGTTAATTCTGGTTTAATTTTGAATTAGCCATGCTAAATAACACACACTTCCCAACAAAATAAGCTAAAATCGCAAATTAATTAATATTTTTGAAAAACAGCACATGAAACATCAAGGATTTACAATTATTGAATTAATGATTGCACTCGCAATTATTGGCGTGCTCGCAGCACTAGCTATTCCATCGTATAACAACTACCTCGAAAAATCCAAGGTAGCCGAAGCTTTTAATATGATCAAACCCTTTGAAGTTGGTATTATTGAGTGTTCACAAGATCGTGGTGGAGAATCCACCATCGGCTGTAGCGCTGGCATTAGAAGTGTACCAGCATTACAACAAGGTAGTTATGGTGCAGTTTCAGAAGTTAGTGATGGCACGATTATTTATACCTTTGATAGCCGTGCTGGCGCAACGCTTAGCGGTGGTGTAATTACCTTTATTCCAGAAATAATTGCAAAAGGCTCATATATTTGGCATTGCCAACTCGACGGAGTTAAAGTAACTCGTCAAAAAGTTACCTCGTCAATTGATTGCCAATAACATCAGTACAATCACCGTTGCAAATTGCAACTAATTAATTAATCCACTAGTACAAGCACTTATCAAAACCAGAATTACAAACATAATTTAAATGAGGCTAATCGCGTAAATATTTAGTGCTACGCGAGTTTAATCCAGTAAAATATTGAAATACGAAGAGTGTTCGTTAGTTCTTCTTTTAACACTAACTCTAATTCTACTTTAAGGAAAACATCATGAAAAATAAAGGTTTCACCATCATCGAGTTAATGATTGCCGTGGCAATTATCGGTGTTCTTGCAGCAATTGCGATTCCTGCCTATTCTAACTATTTAAATCGTGCTAAAGTTTCTGAAGCTTTCCAAATGGCAGGTCCTGCTCAAACTGGGATTGCCGAATGTTACCAAAACACAGGCGATGTTAGCGTTTGTACGGCTGGTCAACATGGAGTTCCTGCAAATCAATCTGGTGCATATGGTTCAAATGCAGTTACAGGTGGAACTATTGTATTCACGTTCAACTCAGCAGCTGGTACTGTACTAAATACAGGTACGGTAACATTAACACCACAACCTAGTTCAGCTACAGGAACAATTAATTGGACGTGTACTGTTGCAGGCACTGTACATAACCCAATGACACCAAGTTCAGCTGGTTGTACAGGTAATCCATAAATTTTCACTACAAATAATAAAAGGCTGATTTTAGATCAGCCTTTCTTTTTTAAGTTAATAAATAATGCTATACCTAAATAAAATAAAGAATTGGTTCATTTATACCTTGATCATAAGTATATTTTTCTTGCCATTTTTAAATAACTTTAACTTAGGAATCATCCCGCTTCTACCAAACTACATCCCTAGTATAATTTCAATTAGCCTATTGACTTCAATCTCCACTTTAGTAATTATTCAAACCTTTGCAATAAAATTAATCAAATTATCTTACAGTATTATCCTTGTTGCCTTAATAATTTTATTCTTAGGACTCCAATTTGCATTAATTAATCCAAGCTATACGGCACCTTACTTAAATATAATTAGTATCTTAGGACTACTTACTATCGCATTATTATTAATTCAAAATAGCTCATTAACATTTAAGCAAATTTTATTCTATGCTGCAATTGGAATAATGATAAACAGTTACATTCAAATTATTTTTAGCACACTTCAATTTACTCACTTACAACCTGAATACAAATTTAATTTTTATGGCTTTAATGGACCGTATACCATCAACTGGAGCCCTTTTGAACTTCCAATTACTCGGCGTATCACAGGTGGAATTGGTCAACCAAACAATTTGGCGGATATTTTATGCTGGGGTCTTTTAGCAAATATTTATTTCTTTGCTCAACCTGGCAAATTTAAAAACATTCTCTTTTGGTTAAATTTAATAACTATCTCAATTTATATTGTCCTAACTCACAGTAATACCGCTTATCTATACCCGTTCGTATTACTCATTTATAGTTTATACTTATTAAAATTTAAAACAGACCATCAAAATATCGCAATGGTGCATAAATTAATCTACAGCAGCGTAATACTTTGCTTAATTCTATTAGCATACCATTTTATTGCTAAATATAATATACTCCATCAATTAAGCAACGATCACTTAAGCAGTGTACACAGTAAAGTAATTACCTCAGAACCACATAATATAAACTCCCATGACCGCTTAATTATGTGGGGGCGGGCATGGATGATGTTTATTCAACATCCATTCGTAGGTGTTGGCTGGGAACAATATTTACAATATTTCTTAATTACACCAACGCCAAGCTTTATTCCAAATACTGTCGGTGAATTAACCGCCTTTGCTAATTGTCATAATTTAATCCTACAGTTACTCGCAACCACTGGCATCTTTGGAACGTTGCTATTCATTGCTCTAATTCTCTATCTAATTATAAATCTTGCCAAGCAAGACCTCGCAACTCAAATTTTACCGCTTGGAATTACTTTAATTGTCCTAACCCACTCCATGTTTGAATATCCATTATTTAATGTCGCAATCCTAATTCCTGTTCTGCTTATCACAGCAACACCTGATAGTAAATACTTCACCATAAATCTTAAATATAAAAAATCATTTCTGTGTCTAATTGGAGCTTTAATTACTCTGGCGTGGTGGCAAATTTATGTTGGTATAAATAACTTTCTATTACTTAGTCAAGCGAAAAAGCCAGCCAATTACCAAATTCATAACCTTCCCCACAATATATTAAATGTCTATTTTGCTACCGCTAGTAATCCTTATTGGGATGACTCCGCAGATTCAGTGCTCGCGCAAAATCTACTTTATTCAGTCCGTGCGCCACAAAATCAAAAATATTTTGACTTAACCTATAATGTCATCTCACGCAGCGCTAAATATTCACCAAATCCATCATTTTTGCTTCGTTTGGCAGTGTTAGATACCGTACTTGGTAATACCAATAAAGCTCAAACCGAAGTTAATCTAGTCACACAAAACTATATTGGATTTAATTCTCGTTTTGAAAGTTTCTTTAATGCTGCCAGCCACGATAATCCAAGTCTAAATAAAAAATTACTCCAATTATTGCCGCACAAATAATTAGCCTACAGATTAAGCTGCGAAAGAAAAGCTCATTTTAAGCCCATTTGCTAGGCTAGCTCAAAAATAGTTTTAGTCAAAACTCGGCTTAATTACGGTATAATTACGCACTTATATTTAATACAGCCGCTCAATAAATTGAATGAAATAACCTTGAAACTCAACTAGATACTTCTGATATCCTTAAAAAAGAACCTATTATGACTCAGTTTAAAAATTGTCAAATCATGGATGGTAATTCTGCCGCCGCCTATATCGCACATGCAACCAATGAAGTAATTGCAATTTACCCAATTACCCCATCCTCAACCATCGGTGAAATTGCCGATGAAAAATCAGCTCATGGTGAAACCAATATCTGGGGGCAAATCCCCCTCATTAGCGAACTACAATCCGAGGCTGGAGCCGTTGCAGCCGTGCATGGTGCCTTAGCCGCTGGTTCATTAAGTACAACTTTCACCGCCTCACAAGGTTTATTGTTAATGCTGCCAAATATGCATAAAATTGCTGGAGAATTAACTCCAAGTGTATTTTATGTAACCGCACGCACCATTGCCAGCCATGCACTGTCAATTTTCTGTGATCATTCCGATGTAATGGCGGCCCGTAATACTGGATTTGCTGCTTTATTTGCCAGTAATGTGCAAGAAGTAATGGATTTGTCTTTAGTTGCCCAAAATGCCACTTTAGAAAGTCGCATTCCATTTATGATGATTTTTGATGGTTTTCGCACCTCTCATGAATTAAATAAAATTGAGGTAATTGATTTTGCCACAATTAAGCAATTTATCAACCAAGAGGCTATTGATGCGCATCGTGAACGCCGACTCACCCCAGATAAGCCGATGATTAAAGGCACTGCGCAAAATCCAGATGTATTTTTCCAAGGACGCGAAGCTGTTACACCTTTTTATCAGCAAGCACCACATATAATTAAGCAAAATTTAGCCAAATTAGCCGAATTAACTGGGCGCCAGTATAAACTCTATGAATACTATGGTGCAGCCGATGCCACGCGGGTAATTGTGGCAATGGGCTCAGCTTGTGAAACCATCGAAGAAACCGTGACAAAATTAAATCAAGCTGGTGAAAAAGTTGGTGCAGTAAAAGTGCGCTTATATCGTCCATTTTCAATTGAAGATTTTGTCAACGAATTACCCGCCACCACGCAGGCGATTGCCGTTCTAGACCGAACCAAAGAATCTGGTGCAGTTGGTGATCCACTTTATTTAGATATTAAAACCGCGATTATCGATGCAATTGAAAATGACAGCGCTCCATTTAGCCAACTACCCTTAGTGATTGGCGGACGCTATGGTCTTGGATCCAAAGAATTTACTCCAGCCATGGTGAAAGCAGTTTTTGATAACTTAGCGCTAAGCAAAAGCCTGCGCAAAAAAAGTTTCGTGGTAGGCATTGATGACGATGTTAGTCACAACAGCCTAGCTTATGATCCAAATTTCGTTAGTTCAAATCCCAATAATTTTAGCGGAATTTTCTTTGGCATCGGCTCAGATGGTACAGTTAGCGCCAATAAAAACTCCATCAAAATCATTGGCGAAAATAGTGATAAGTACGTCCAAGGCTTCTTTGAATACGATTCTAAAAAATCTGGTTCTTACACCATTTCACATTTGCGCTTTGGGGATAAAAAAATCCAAAGCACCTATTTAATTCAAAGTGCCAACTTTATTGCTTGTCATAGCTTTAGTTTTTTAAATAAATATAACTTACTGGAACATGCTACAAGTGGTGCAACATTCCTCATCGCTAGTCCATACCCTAAAGATCAAGTTTGGCAACATCTTCCCCAAACAGTTCAAGAGCAAATCATTGCACTGAATATAAAACTCTTTAACATTCAAGCCAATAAAATAGCTCTCGAATGTGGCATGGGTAAGCGAATTAATACCATTATGCAAACGGCTTTTTTTGCAATTAGTCAAGTTTTACCACTCGATACCGCTTTAAATGCAATTAAAACCGCCATTAAAAAAACCTATACCCGTAAAGGTCTAGAAATAGTTACACAAAATATTGCCGCAGTTGATGCAACACTTGCTGCAATTGAAGAAATTTCCATACCTAAAAAAGCGAATAGCAACATCCCAATGTTAAGCCAAACTAATTCAATTGCAGGTGGATTTATTCAAAATATCATTGCACCGATGTTACAACTTAAAGGTGATCAACTTCCCGTTTCAGCACTCCCAATTGATGGCAGTTGGCCAAGTGGAACTTCCCAATTTGAAAAACGCAACATTGCCGATCATGTGCCCGAGTGGCAAGAAGCTCTATGTACACAATGTGGTTTATGTACTTTAGTCTGTCCACATGCCGCAATTCGCATGAAAGTTTTTGATCAGAGTGAAACCCTCAATGCTCCAGCAAGCTTCAAACATGTTCCTGCCAAAATTAAAGGCTTTGAAAATAAACACTATTCATTACAGGTTGCCGTTGAAGATTGCACAGGTTGCGATGCTTGCGTAAATGTATGCCCAGTAATTGAAAAAAATAAGCAAGGCTTAACTTCAGGTAAAAAAGCCATCAACATGGTGCCACAGCTACCAATTCGCGAGCAAGAACGCGCCAACTTTGCTTTCTTTACCACACTTGGTGAAACTAGCGCCGAACAAGTAACAGGTGGTATTGTCAATCTCAAAGGTAGTCAATTAATGCAACCGCTCTTTGAATTCTCTGGCGCGTGCGCTGGTTGTGGTGAAACTCCCTATATTAAGCTCTTAACTCAATTACTCGGCGATCGTTTGTTAATCGCTAATGCAACTGGCTGTTCATCGATTTTTGGTGGTAATTTACCAACTACGCCATATACCACTAATCCTGCTGGACGTGGACCAGCTTGGGCAAATTCACTCTTTGAAGATAATGCCGAATTTGCTCTCGGTATGCGCTTAGCACAAACACAATTACAAGAACGTGCGCGCTTAAGCCTTATTGAATTGGCGCAAAACCCAGACTTTATTTCACAACAAGTTTTAATCGCTGAAATTTTAAACGCACCAGCTAAAACAGCTAGCGAAATTAGCTTACAGCGCCAACGTTTAGAACAATTAAAAGCCGCATTAATTGCCAGTGAATTAATTGGAAAAAACTCACTCCTCGAGATTATTGATCATGTCCTTGAAAAAAGTGTTTGGGCAATTGGTGGTGATGGCTGGGCGTATGATATTGGCTATGGTGGCTTGGATCATGTTATTGCTGGCGGAAATAAAGTTAAAATCTTAATTCTGGATACCGAAAGCTATTCTAATACTGGCGGGCAAATGTCAAAATCCACCCCACTCGGTGCAATTGCTAAATTCGCGAGCTCAGGTAAATCATTTTTCAAAAAAGATCTCGGTCTGCTTGCAATTACCTATCGGCATGTCTATGTGGCACAAATCGCTTTAGAAGCCAATCCAATGCAAGCCATTCGTGCACTTAGCGAAGCTGAGGCTTATGATGGACCAGCCATTGTAATTGCTTACGCTCAGTGTATCGCCCATGGCATTAATATGACTCATGGTATGGAACAACAACGTAAAGCAGTTCAAACTGGCTATTGGCTATTGTATCGCTTTAATCCCAACTTAAGTCACGAGGGTAAAAATCCGATGCAACTAGATAGTCGTGCGCCAACCGTACCACTGGCGGAATACTTTGATTCAGAAAACCGCTTCCGTGGCTTAAAAACGATTGACGCACCACGCGCGGCAGCATTCCTTGAAAAAGCCCAAGAAAATATTCTTCGCCGCTTCAAGCAATATGATTATATGTCAAAAATGCCGTTATTTTCAGATGTAAGTGCAGATATCCCTGTGGCTAAAGAATAATTTTTAGTTATTTCTAATCATGAATGAGCCTTTATTAAATTTAAATAACCCTGTAAATATCCAACTTTAACTCTAAAAGATTAAATGGCACAATTCCATTTAATCTTTTAATAGCTCATTCGTGCGCTAATTAGTTGGCTAATTAACCGCAAGATTACTGCAAATACCAAAGATTAGCATAACAATAACATGCTAAAATATAAGCTTTATCACAAAATACCGCACTATACATTCAGCAAATCATAATTCAAGCTGAACTATATTTGGCAAGATTTTTTACCTCGATGAAAAACAACTCATCAGAATTACATAATAAATAGGACATTAATAAGGAACACTTATGCAGAGAACTAATTACTGTGGTTTAATTACCGACAGCTATCTAGATCAAATCGTAACCGTTAAAGGCTGGGTACATCGTCGCCGTGATCTTGGTGGCTTAATCTTCTTTGATATGCGTGATCGCGAAGGATTAGTGCAAATTGTTGCGGAACCTGAAACGGCTTGTTTTAGCAATGCAAATGAACTAAAACATGAATACGTCATTGAAGTGACAGGATTAGTACGGAGTCGCCCGAATTCAAACAAAGATTTAAACACTGGCAATATAGAAATTTTAGCTAGTACGATCACAATTCTTAATACTGCGATACCAACCCCAATTTTAGTTGATGATACCAGCGTTAGCGAAATGAACCGCCTTTCACACCGAATAATTGATTTACGTGGACAAAAAATGCGTAATAACTTGATGGTACGTAGTAAGTTAAGTCGTGAAATTCGCCGTTTTCTTGACGACGAAGGTTTTATGGATATCGAAACTCCATTTTTAACTCGTTCAACCCCTGAGGGAGCACGAGATTTCCTAGTTCCGTCTCGAGTTCACAAAGGACAATTTTACGCCTTGCCGCAATCACCACAACTATTCAAACAATTATTGATGGTAGCAGGCTTTGATAAATATTATCAAATTGTTCGCTGTTTCCGCGATGAAGATTTACGTGCCGATCGTCAACCAGAATTTACTCAAGTCGATATTGAGACTTCATTTTTAACTGAAGCTGAAATTCGCGCTATGGCGGAACGTCTAATTCGTCAAGCCTTTAAAAATGTACTTAATGTGGATTTACCTGAATTCCCTGTTATGACTTATGCTGATGCAATGTATTACTATGGTTCAGATAAGCCTGATTTACGTCTGGAAAACTTAAAATTTGTCGATCTAACCGAAGAATTAAAAGGTAGCGGCTTTAAAGTTTTCAGCGAAGCAAGTAAACTCAACGACGGTAGAATTATTGCACTAAAATTACCTAGTTCAGTGACCCTATCACGCAAAGAATTAGACGAGTTAACCAAATTTGTTGGAATTTACGGTGCAAAAGGTCTTCCCTACATCAAAGTAAATGACGCAAGTCAGCCTAATGAAGAAGGTTTGCAGTCACCAATTGTCAAATTTCTAACTCACGCAGAATTAGCTACAATTGTAAAAGCGACTAATGCTCAAGATGGAGAAATAATTTTATTTGCAGCAGATAAAGCCAAAATTGCCAATGAAGCGATGGGCGCGTTAAGACTTAAAGTCGGACACGAAAAAGGTCTTGCAGAGGGTGAATGGAAGCCATTGTGGGTAATCGATTTCCCGATGTTTGAATACGACGAAGAAGCAGATCGTTATGTCGCCTGCCATCATCCATTTACCGCGCCAAAAGATGAGCATATTGAGCAATTGGCGACTAATCCTGCCGAATGCCTAGCCAAGGCCTATGATATCGTTTTAAATGGCTGGGAATTAGGCGGTGGTTCAATTCGGATCTATCGTTCCGATATGCAATCCAAAGTTTTTGATGCGCTAAAAATTAGTCCACTTGAAGCGCAAAATAAATTTGGCTTCCTGCTCGATAATTTACAGTTTGGCGCGCCACCTCATGGTGGAATTGCCTTTGGTTTAGATCGCATTGCTTCAATGATGTGTAAAGCTGATTCAATTCGCGATGTAATTGCCTTTCCAAAAACCACGCGAGGTCAATGTCTCTTGACGAATGCACCAAATGATGTTGATGAAAAACAATTAACCGACTTAGGCATTGCTAAATTAGCCTTATAATTGAAAAAACCCGAGGAATACCTCGGGATTTTTTATATAATAATTTAATTAATCATCGGCAAAATGTTTTTGCATTTTTTCGCGACGCTCTTGCGCCTCAATACTATACGACGCTGTTGGGCGGGCTATCAAACGTTTTAATCCAATTTCTTCACCAGTATCTTCACAATAGCCATAATCGCCAGAGTCTATCATTGCCAAGGCTGAACGAATTTTTTGTAGCAGTTTACGCTCGCGATCTCGCGTACGTAATTCAAGTGCATATTCTTCTTCGATAGTTGCTCGATCAGATGGATCGGCAATATAAGTTGTATCTTGTTCTTGGAAGGCTTGTGTGGTCTTTTTTGCATTCTCAACCATCTCGGTTTCAAGAAGCAATAAACGATGTTTAAAAAATGCCAATTGGACATCATTCATATAATCATCATCAGACATACTGAGAATATCATTATCGCTCATTAATTCTGGATTTAACATTTTAGGCATGACTACCTCTTACAAAAGATTAGCTTAAATTCTAGGTTCTTAAGCTATTTTATTATTAATTACTCTTAATACGGCGAAGTTAATTTATATTTAAATTAACAAAGGTGCATATTATAGCCTGAAATATGATTTTGCACAATAAAATTTTAAACTTTCTTAGGGGTTATTCACTAAATAAACCAAGACCTTAATAAAATCAATAGTTATGCTGTTAAATATTTTCAAGAAAACAGTTGACAGGCATAGGTCACTCAGCTATAATACGGTTCTCTAAGCAACAAAGCTTATCGGCTTGGAGAGATGGCCGAGAGGTCGAAGGCACTCCCCTGCTAAGGGAGCATGTGAGCTAAAACTCGCATCGAGGGTTCGAATCCCTCTTTCTCCGCCACAAAAAAGCTTTGAAAACAGTGCATCCGTAGCTCAGCTGGATAGAGTACTTGGCTACGAACCAAGGGGTCAGGAGTTCGAATCTCTTCGGGTGCACCAACTTACTTCAAATAGTGTCCCTATCGTCTAGAGGCCTAGGACATCGCCCTTTCACGGCGGTAACACGAGTTCGAATCTCGTTAGGGACGCCACTATTTAACAGTGGAGCGGTAGCTCAGCCGGTAGAGCAGCGGACTTTTAATCCGTTGGTCGCGAGTTCGAATCTCGCCCGCTCCACCATTCTTAAGTTTCCAAAA